>WNFG01000115.1_pt1 | contig 63858 bp, 53 predicted proteins | sample 5400431 | NCBI WGS metagenome assembly WNFG01 (sample SAMN13153346, study PRJNA577476) | soil metagenome | isolation source: 120 cm saprolite under Douglas fir tree site 2 hole 3 replicate 2 | place: USA:California | collected 2015-04-18
CGGCCTGCACCCCGACGAACGTGCCCAGGCTGCCGTCGCCGCGGTTCAGCTCCATGTGGATCAGCCCGGCCGACAGCGGGTCCATCGGCGGGCAGCCGTAGCCGTCGATGCCGTCGCCGACGATGCCCAGCTTCGCCAGCTGCTCAACCAGGGGCCAGGGGAACTCGGCCCGCTCCCAGTAGCCGTTGATTACCGGCAGGACCTGATGGTCGACGAACTCCCGGGTGCGCCGCAGGTAGTCCAGCTGCTGCGGTGTCATCTGCTCCTTGAGGAAGAAGTAGTCAGTGCCCAGCGCGTCTCCGATGCCGAACTTCAGGTCATCCACGTCGCTCCCTTAGGTTTCGAAGGCGGGCAATGGCCGGCTCTGGCAGGCCGCACCTCAGGGGCTAGCGGTCAGATACATGCCGCCCTTGATGGCCAGGATCTCGTTGCACCCGTCCTCGATCATCGACAGGCGGGCGTCCCGGAAGATCTTCTCGATGGGCTGGTCGCGGCGGATACCGGCGCCGCTGAAGATCTGCAGGGCCTCGCTGGCGACCTCGAACGCCGCCTGGGTAGCCGTGATCTTGGAGGCCATGGCGACCTGTAGCGCGGGGACGGGCTGGGTGAAGTTGTAGAGCATGGCCCGGCGAGCCAGGGCGCGGGCCGCCTCGACCTTGCGGTACATGTGGAACAGCCGGTAGGCCACATTCTGGTGCGCCGCGATGGGTACGCCGCCTTGCTTCCGCTCGTGCGCGTAGCCCAGCGCCAATTCGTAGGCGGCGCGGGCGGTTCCGACGAAGATGGCGCCCATACAGGCATTTCCGATGGACAGGACCTGGTAGGCGGCACGCTGGTAGTCGTCCGGGCCGGCGAGGACATTGGAGGCAGGAAGCACGACATTGTCGAAGATGACCGCGCCCTGGTTCAGGGCCCGCTGCCCGAGCTTGTCCAGAGGCGCCCCGCGGCTGACCCCGGGGGCATCCATCGGGACGATGACGACACACCCCCGTTCCGGGTCAGGCCCGCTGCCGGTGTCGGCAGCGCAGTACAGGATGCAGACCTGGGCGATCGTGCCGTTCGAGATCCAGTCGGCTTTCCGGCCGTTGATGAGGACCCTCTCCGGGGACAACGTCGCCACGCAGTCGGGGCGGCCGTACTCGCCTGCCGGGTGGAAGATCTGCCTGTTCGGATCCAGCTGGTCGGAACCATGCCCGGGCTCGGTTGTCGCCCAGCAGCCCAGTTTCGAACCGGGTGTCAGCTCGAGCAGATACTGGTTGCCGAACGAGGCCGCCATCCAGCGCGGGAACATCGAGACCCCGAGCGAGCTGGCGAGCCCGGCGTCGCCCCAGCCCAGCTCCTCGAGAATCAGGCATGCCACCTTGGCCGCCTGAGCGGGCTCGAAGGCCAGAAGCTGGTCGACGCCGATGCCGAGCTGCCCGAAGCCTCCGAACACCTGCCACAGCGGCGAGTCCGCCCCGATGACTTCCTCAGGTGTCATCCGGTCCAGCCGCTCCCCGATGGGCCGCATGACGTCGGCCGCGAAGCGGTGCGTCCCGTCAAGAAGGTCCTGCTCCTCTTTGACGAGCGGCGCCTCGGCCCCTGTCATCTGCAGGGTGCCATGCGGATCCGCGGCCCACGCGGCGATCAGAGAGCCTTCAGCGGGACGGGCAATGCTGGCATATTGGGCCATGACCGGTCGTCTCCTTCACCACATGGACTGTTCTGGCACCCCACGGCCGCCGTCCCCGTCAGGACGGCAGCCCCGCGGTCTTGAGGTCCGGCTTGCTGCTGGCCCCGGCCTCCGCGAGGTAGTCCTTGACCGGCGTGCCGAGCGGGAGGGTGACGTCGGCGACGCCGTAGATCGCGCCCAGGGTCCGGGTCGGCGCCATCTTGTAGAGCGGGTCGAACTCGGAAGCTGAGTCCATCGTCACCGAGCACCGGCCGGCCCACAGTTCCGGTGTCCCGCTCGCGCTGAGCACGGGTGCCATCGAGTAGTCGGTCCGGATCAGCTCGCAGATACTGGGCAGCTCGGCGCCGAGTCGACTGTTCGGAACCCTGCGCAGGGTCAGCGCCGGCAGGAAGCTCACCTCCTCCGCTTCCGCCGGCCGTTCCGGGTTCATCGTCACCGTCAGGAGTCGTTTCCCGGTGGGCCGCTCGACGGTGAACATCGCCTGTTCGCCGAACGGCGAATCGTCGGCGGGGCGCGCGTAGCCCATGCTCGCGAACTTCTTCGGGAACCCCCATAGTTCCCGGCCGCACGCCAGCGCCGCGTCGTTGTCGACGTAGATGAACGGGCAGAAGGTGTACGGCTCGCCCTCGAAGCTGACCCGGATCAGCATGATCGTCTCGTTGTAGACGCCCAGCGTCGAGAACGGGTAGTGGACTACCCAGGCGATACACACCGGCGGGTCTTCCAGGGGCGCCACACCCGGCGGAAGCAGCTCGGCAATCCGCGCCGGGTCGGCCTCGTACAAGGCGATGATCGCCTTCGCGCCTCGGTAGAGGTAAGGCGGCTTCGGGTAGAAGCCACCGGCCACCGGGAGGGCATAACCCTCGGTCAGTATGTCCATGACGCCTCCGTCCTGGTCGTTGCCGTTTCCGTGCCGGCCACGCATTGCGTGAACATGATCAACTCCTCGCTCTCGCCGGGGTTCCGAGCAGCAGCGGGTAGGCCCGGCGCTCCAGCCGGCCGGACAGGTCGAGGTGGACGAACTTCTCCTCGGTGTACTCGTCCAGCGCGTGCGGACCGAGTTCGCGGCCCAGCCCGCTCTGCTTGAACCCACCGAAGGGGTAGGCGGCGCTGACCATGTGCCAGTCGTTGACCCATACGGTGCCGGCCTCAAGCTGGCCGGCAACGTCAAGGGCGCGCTGGTTGTCCGTGCTCCAGACACCGGCGGAGAGCCCGTACTCGGTGTCATTGGCGATCCGGATCGCCTCCTCGACGGTCTCGCAACGGATCACCGCCAGGACCGGGCCGAAGATCTCCTCGCGCGCGATGGTCATGCCGTTGCCCACGTCAGTGAAGATCGTCGGCTCGACCCAGAAGCCGCGTTCGAACTGCGGTCCGGTCGGCACGCCCCCGCCGTAAGCCAGAGTGGCGCCTTCGTCCTGGCCGGTTTGGATGTACCGGAGGATGCGGTCGCGGGCTTCCGCCGAGATGACAGGTCCGAAGTCGGTGGCGAGGTCCAGTGGATTCCCGATCGAGATTGTCCTGGTGCGTTCGATCAGGCGCTCGACGAACTTGTCGTGCACGCTGCTTAGCACGATGACCCGGGTGCCCGCCTCACAGGCCTGGCCCTGGTTCATCAGGCCACCGAACAGCGTGCCGTCCACCGCGACGTCCAGGTCGGCGTCATCGAGCACGATATTGGGGCCCTTGCCGCCAAGCTCGAGGGTCAGGCGTTTCACATTGCCCGCGGCTTGCCGCATGATCTCGCGCCCGACGGCGGTGGAACCGGTGAAAGCGATCTTCCGGACGTCCGGATGGCTGGCGAGCCGGGCCCCGACGACGGGGCCCTCACCGGTCACGACATTCAGCACGCCGGCCGGCAGCCCGCACTCCTGCGCCACTTTGGCCAACTCCAGCAGCGTCAGCGGGGTGCGCTCATCGGGTTTGACAACGATGGTGTTGCCCGCGGCCAGAGCGGGGCCGATCTTCCAGACGGCCAGCAGCAGCGGGAAGTTCCACGGCACGATGGCTGCGCACACGCCAATCGGCTCACGGCGCACGATGCCGCTGGCCAATGTCGGGATCCTCAGCCGTGGTCCGGGACGCTCGAAGTCGTACCCGCGGGCCAGTTCGGCGAAGTACTGCAGGTGGGCGATCGAGAAGCCGAGGTGGAACGCGCCCGCCTGGCGCAACGTCGTGCCATTTTCCAGCACCTGGAGGGCTGCCAGTTCATCCATTCGTTCGGTGAGCCGCTGTGCTATCGCATCGAGCACCGCGGCCCGCTGCGCCGGTGGCGTCCGGCGCCATCGGCCCCCCTCGTGCGCTGCTTTAGCCGCGGCGACCGCCCGGTCGGCATGCTCGCGGCCGCCCTTGGCCACGCTGGCCACGAGTTCCTCGGTGGCGGGGCTGCGGATCTCAAAGCGGTCAGCGGTGTCGACCCAGTCCCCGTCGATGAGCATCGGGTAGCGCCGGACGGTGTCCATCCCGGCCCCTTTCGCTGTGATCAGAAGCTCGCTTGGAGCCTGACGATGACCACGACCCGCGGAAGCTCGCGCGGTAACGCTTCGTGCCATCGGCCTGTGATCTGCGACACTACGGAGCCGTGATCGGGGGACAAACGTGCTGGCAACACGAGGTTCCGCCGCTCTCTTGGGCGCGCGGCACAACCGCCGATCAGGCCTGCGGCCGGCTCGCTGCGGTCATGGCCGGATCCTCTCTGTCGCCTCACTCACCAGAATGGATGTTGCCTGGACGTTCTGGGCCTGGTTGTGCGCTGGAACCAACGCTGCGTCGCTTAGTCGGTGCGCGGGGACATCGACGGCCGGGCCCATTGCCCGGACGATGAAGTTCGCCCTCGGCGTTCGCGTGGGCTGGGGTTCCCTCCGCCGAAGGAGGATGCAATGGTGAACCTGGCATCGAATCTCGTGGACACGGCGGATGTCCACGCTGGCCGCGTGGCTGTGCGTATGGGTGAGACCGGGACAACGTACCGGGAACTCGACCAGGCGAGCGCCCGGGTCGCCGGGCTGCTCCGCGAACGCGGCGTGAACCCCGGCGACCGGATCGCGATCATGCTGCCCAACGTGGCCGAATTCGCGGTTGTCTACTATGGCGTGCTCCGCGCCGGCGGGGTGGTCGTCCCGATGAACCCGCTGCTGAAGGTGCGGGAGGTCGCTTATTACCTCGGCGACTCCGGGGCCAGGCTGATCGTCGCCTGGCATACGGTCGCGGCCGACGCGCGCGGCGGTGCGCAGCGGGCGGATGCGGAGGCGGTCATGGTGGACCCGGCCACCTTCGCGGATCTGGTGGCCTCGGCGGCCCCTGATCACCGGGTCGCCGATCGCGATGACGAGGACACCGCGGTGATCCTGTATACCTCGGGCACGACCGGCCAGCCGAAAGGCGCCGAGCTCACCCAGGCCAACCTGGCCCGCAATACCGAGGTGGTGTGCACCGATGTGATGGATCTCGGTCCCGGCGACGTGATCTTCGGCGGCCTCCCGCTGTTCCATTCGTTCGGGCAGACCTGCACCCTCAACGCCGCCGTGGCGTCGGGGGCGTGCCTGACCCTGCTCCCGCGGTTCGACGCGGGTCAGGCGCTGCAGATCCTGGCCGGGCACCGTGTGACCGTCTTCGCGGGTGTGCCGACGATGTACGGAGCGTTGCTCGCCCACCCGGACAGGGCGGCGCACGACGTGTCCGCGCTCCGGCTCTGCATGTCCGGCGGCGCGGCGATGCCGGTCGAGGTGCTGCGCGGCTTCGAGGAGGCGTTCGGCTGCCTGGTGCTGGAAGGCTATGGCCTGTCGGAGACCTCACCGGTGGCCTCGTTCAACCATCCGGACCGGGAGCGCAAGCCCGGCTCGATCGGCACGCCGATCCGGGGGGTGCAGATGCGTGTCGTCGACTCCAGCGGCCATGAGGTCGCCCAGGGCGAGGTCGGCGAGATCGTGATCCGCGGTCACAACGTGATGAAGGGCTACTGGCGCAAGCCTGAGGAGACGGCCGAGGCGATCCCGGACGGCTGGTTCCGCACCGGCGACCTGGGCCGGGTCGACGAGGACGGCTACTTCGTGATCGTTGACCGGAAGAAGGATCTGATCATCCGCGGTGGCTACAACATCTACCCGCGGGAGATCGAGGAAGTGCTCTATGAGCACCCCGCGGTCGGCGAGGCAGCCGTGATCGGCTTGCCTCACCCGCAGCTGGGGGAGGAGGTCGGCGCGGCGGTGGCACTCAAGCCGGGCGCCACCGTCTCCGCCGAGGAACTGCGCGACCACGTCAAGACCCAGGTCGCGGCGTATAAGTACCCGCGGAAGGTGTGGATCGTCGACGTGCTGCCGAAGGGCCCCACCGGCAAGATCGTCAAGAGGGAGATCATCCCCCCGCCCGACCTGGACGCGCGATGAGGCTGTTGCTGCTCGCTCCCCCCGGCGGCGGCAAGGGGACACAGGGCGAGCGGCTGGCGGCCCAGTTCGGCGTGCAGCACATTGCCGCCGGGGACTTGCTGCGGGCCGAAGCCCGGGCCGGCACTCCGGCCGGGCACGAGGTCGCCGCCTACCAGGAGCGCGGTGATCTCGTTCCCGACCGGATCGTCTTCGATGTGCTGACCCCGGTCGTGGTCGCGGCAGTCGCCCACGGCGGATACATCCTGGACGGGTTCCCGCGGACCCTCCCGCAGGCCACCGCCGCGGCGGAACTCGGGGCCCGGCTGGGCCTGACCCTGAACGTCACGATCTACCTGCACGCGCCAGAGCCGGTGCTCATGCAGCGCCTGCTCACCCGGGCCGGTCAGGGCGGCCGCACCGACGACACGGCAGAAGTGATCCGGCACCGGCTGCAGGTTTTCGCCGAGACGACCAGCCCGCTTATCACCTACTACCAAAAGCGGGGCATCCTTCTGGCCGTGGACGCCAACCAGCCACCCGAGTCCGTCACCGCCGAGATCCAGGCCCGGCTGCCCCAGGCTGTGAATGGAGGCCGCGTTGACCGCTGAGTCGCCGTTGCGGGTCGAGAGCCGGGAAGAGCTTGTCTACTGGGTCAAGTCGCACTTCGGCAACCCCCTGCGCCGGGTCTCTGACCGGGCCGATGCCGGAGCGCCGGGCAAGCCTCAGCACGAGCCTGCGCTGGCCGTGCCCGGCGAGGCGAGCCCACTGCGGAGCATCTCCGCAGCATGCCGGCCGGCCGCCGCGGCGGCCAGGAAATAAGCCAGGTCCTCGTCCAGGCCCCGGCCCATCGTGCACAGCCGCACCGGGCAGGCGCGCAACGTGTCTTCCAGCCCGTCGATGCTGACCCGGACGAGGTGATGCCTGGCCGCCAGGGGGGCGGCCTGTGCCGCCACGCTCGCGCCGAACTCGCCCGGCAGGTCAGGAACCACCACGTCGGCCCGGGCCAGCGCCACCCGGCCGTAGGAGGTCAGGCTGTGGTGGGATACGCCGCGGTGGCGTTCCCTCGGGTCAGCCGCGCTGACCCGCAGCGAGGCGACCGGACGGCCGCCGAGCACCGCCGCGGCGTTGACCGCTTCGCCGGCAGCGACACCGGAGAAGCCCCACCTGGTCCCGGTGCCCAGGTTGCCGGGCCCCTGCGCCACGACGGCCACGTCCGCACCGAGCACATGCCGGGCGGCGAGCAGTCCCGTATGCACGGTGACCGCCTCCAGGTCACCGCCGAACGCCTGGCCCACGGTCACCGTGGCGGCCAGCCAGCCTGCCTCCCGCAGCGCCGCCGCGGTCCGCGAGAACCACGCGGGCAGGGCCCCGCCGTCGAGCATGACGTAGACCGCCCGGACCGGGGCGCCGCCGCCGGCGGACCGCCCGGCGAACAGGGCCGCGAGCACGGCTGGCAGCGCGGAGTGCAAGTCAGCCACCACCACGGGCATCCCGCCGAGGTCGTCGGCCTCACGCAGCGTGTCGTGGTAGGGCGAACCCTGCTCGTCCGCGCCGAGCACGGTCGCCTGGAGCGGGGTGTACCGGGCCTTGACCAGGTGACCTGGGCCGGAGGGGTCGGCGGGCAGCCGGTCGGGGACCGCCACCACCAGTGCGTAACCGCCCGTGCCCAGGCCGAGGGCGAGCGCGGACGTATTGAGCAGCACCCGGTCGCCGGGCTCAGGCCGTCCGGTAAGTTCTGGATAGGCCAGCGCACGAACCAACTCCCCGTCCACGGTCACGTCAAGCTCGACCGCGCCCCGCCATTCGCGCAGTAGCGCGGAAACCACGCCACTGCGCCACCTGATCATTCCGGCAGGGTACCGTCTGTGCTATCCCGATGGGGCTGAGGGCGGGGAGCGGCGAAGGACTGCGATGTCACGAAAGAAGACCGAACGCCTGCTGGGCCTCGTGGTCTGCCTGCTGTCCAGCGAGCGCTATCTGACGGCGGCCCAGATCCGTGATGCCGTGCCTGGTTACCCGGCCTCCTTCGACGCGTTCAAGCGTATGTTCGAGCGCGACAAGGAGGAACTCCGGGAACTCGGCATCCCGCTGGAGACCGGTGCGAATTCCGCAGTAGAAGAAGAAGCTGGGTACCGGATTCCGCGGCAGGCTTACGTTCTGCCGGAAATTCGCCTTGAGCCGGATGAGGCCGCTGTCCTGGCCCTGGCCGCACGGGTATGGCGGCAGGCCGAACTGGCCGGCGCGGCAGCCGGAGCGCTGCTCAAGCTGCGGGCTGCGGGGATCGATGCTGAGGAGACCATGCAGCCGGGCATCGAGCCCAGGCTGCGGGCGGGCGAGGCCGCGTTCGGCCCGCTGTGGGAGGCGGTCCGGGACCGGCGGCCGGTTGCGTTCGACTACCGGGCGGCCGGGCGCAGCGAGGCGCAGCGCCGGCATCTCGAACCGTGGGGGGTGGTGAACCGGCACGGCCGCTGGTACGTCGCTGGCCACGATTCCGGCCGCGAGGCGGTCCGGGTATTCCGGCTCAGCCGCGTCGAGGGCCCGGTGGAGTTCAGCGGCCCGGCCGGGTCCGTGACGGTGCCGGAGGGGACCGACGTGCGGGAGACGGTCCGGCAGTGGGATGCCCACCCGCCGCCGCAGCGATCGGCGGTGCTGCGGGTGCGCCGCGGCGCGGGCCACGGCATCCGCCGGTACGCCAGCAGCGAGCAGCCGGACTCGGGCGGCTGGGACCTGGTCCAGGCCCCCTTCTCCGATGTGGGCTGGTTCGCCGAGCACATCGCGTCGTTCGGCACGGACGTGATCGCGCTCGAGCCAGCCGACCTGCGGGAGGCCGTGATGACACAGCTGAAAGGAGCGCTCACATGAGCGAGCCGGAGGGGCGCGGCGCTGCCTGGACTGAGGAGCGAGGAACGAGCGACGAGGGAAGGCGGCGCCTCACAGCGCCCCGGCGGGCGAGCGGGGAGCAGAGTACGAGCGACGAGGGAAGGCGGCGCCCTAAGGCGCCCCGGAGGCGAGCGGGAGACAGAGCATGAGCGGGCGGCCGCCCCGGCCCGGCCACAGCACGGACCGGCTGCAGCGACTGCTGGCCCTGGTGCCCTACGTGATCAGCCGGAAGGTGGTCGGCCTGGCTGAGACCGCCACCACCTTCGGCATCAGCGAGCGCGAACTGGTCGACGACCTCAACCTGCTCTGGTGCGTGGAACTGCGCGCGCCGGACCCGTACTGCCCGATCGACCTGTCCTATGAGGGCGGGGAGATCGTGGTCAGCCAGGCCGAGTCGATGGACCGCCCGCTCCGCCTCGGCGTCGATGAGGCGAGCGCCCTGCTGGTGGGGCTGCGCATGCTGGCGGAGGTGGCCCACGCCGCCGCGGAACCCGGCCCGGCCGACCGGTCGGCGCTCAGCCGCACCATCGCGAAGCTGGAGGCGGCCGCCGGTGAGGCAGCGGCCCCCAGCGCGCAGGTGGCCATTCAGGTCGACCAGGTTGCGGAACGTGCCGTTCTGGCTACGGTGACCGATGCGCTCGGCCGGGGCCGGCGGCTGCACCTGTCCTACTACGTGCCCGGCCGCGACGAGGCCACCGAGCGGGACGTGGACCCCATGCGGCTGCTGGTGGTGGAGGGGCGCACCTACCTGGAAGGGTGGTGCCGCCGCGCCGAGGCGGTCCGCCTGTTCCGGCTCGACCGGGTGCTCGGCATCGACGTGCTCGAGGTGGCAGCGGAAGTGCCGGCCGATGCGAAGCCGGTCGACGTGGACCAGGGCCTGTTCCGGCCGTCCGCCGGCGATCTCAACGTGGTCATCGACCTGTCCGTGTACGGGCGCTGGGTCGCCGAGTACTATCCATGCGAAAACGTGACGGAACTGGGCGACGGCAGGCTCCGGGTGGCGTTGCGCACCCCCGACGGCGGCTGGGTACGCCGGCTCGCGCTGCGCCTCGGCGAGAACGGCCGGATCCTCGAGCCAGCCGATATCGCCGCGGCTGTCCGCCGGGATGCGGCCGCGGCGCTGGCTCAGTACAGTGAGGTACCTGACCGCAGCGGGCCAGTTGCGGAAGGGTGAGTTCCCCGGCGCCGGGGCGTAGCATGTGCGTCAAGGCGCCTCCGCAACGCGGCGGCACGTCGCTCGCTGAAAGGGCAGATATGGGACTTGGTGAACTCAGCCCGTGGCATCTGCTGATTCTGGCAGCAGTTGTCTTGGTGCTCTTTGGCGCGAAGCGGCTTCCTGACAGCGCGCGGTCGCTCGGCAAGGCCATGCGCATCTTCAAGACGGAGACGTCCGGGCTCCGCGAGGGCGACAAGGCCAATGAGGATCAGCCCCAGGCGGCCGCGGCGCAGCCGCTGCCCGCTCCCACCCCGCCCACGGTTGATGTCCGGCCAGCCAATGACGGTACGACCGTGAACGGCGTGCCGCTCTCGGAGGCCCAGCGGACTCAGTCCAGCTGAGCTAGCCCCCCGAGATGACCACGCCGCAGGATCCGGCTGCACCGACGCGCACGCGTGGTATCCGCATGCCGCGACCGGCCCGGCAGGTCAATCCCGAGGGCCGGATGTCGCTCATCGACCACATCCGGGAACTGCGCAACCGGCTGCTCAAGGCCCTGTTCGGCCTGGGCCTCGGGATGGTGGTCGGCTGGATCTTCTTCAACCCCGTCTGGCACTTCATCGAGCGGCCGTACTGCAAGATCCCGCAGAAGAACAGGCTGCTCAACACGCACGGCTGCACGCTGGTCGTCAACGGCCTGTTCGACGGGTTCTTCATCCACCTGAAGATTATTTTCGTGGTGGGACTGCTCGTCTCCTCACCCATCTGGTTCTACCAGCTCTGGGCGTTCATCGCGCCTGGCCTGTACGCCAGGGAACGGCGCTGGACCTTCGCGTTCGTCGGGACGGCAGTTCCGCTGTTCGCGCTCGGCGGCGGCTTCGCCTACCTGGCGATGACCAGGGGACTGCATTTCCTGCTGGCCCTGGTGCCGGGCGGAGCGGTCGCACTGATCACGGTCGACACCTACCTCGGCTACGCGATGGCGATGCTGCTGATCTTCGGCCTGGCCTTCGAAGTGCCGCTGGTCATCGTGATGCTCAATGCGGCGGGTGTGCTGACGCATGCCCGGATCAAGAAATGGCGCCGGATGATGATCTTCGGCGTCTTCGCGTTCGCCGCCGTCGCGACGCCGAGCCCCGACCCGTTCAGCATGCTGCTGCTCGCGGTTCCCTGCGTCATCCTCGTTGAGCTGGCCGAGGTCTTCGCCTGGCTGAACGACCGGCGGCGGGCCCGCAGGCCGTCCATGTACGAGGGACTGGCCGACGATGAGCTCGCGCCTATCGACCTCGCCGAAACGGTCGACTCGGATACCCGCTAACGCTCCTAGCGGTGGGTCATGGTCCCGAAGGTCACCATGCTGGTCCAGATCGTCTCGTACATGATGCCGTCCTGCGGGTCGGCCGCCGCGACCAGCGTCCCGTTGCCCTCATAGATGCCGACGTGGTAGACGTAGCCGCTGCTGTCGTGGAAGAAGACCAGGTCGCCGCGCCATGCCGTCCTGACCTTGCGGAAGGCCTGGTACTGGGCTTGCGCGGTACGCGGGATGGCCATGCCGTACTGGCCGTAGATGTACCAGGTCAAGCCTGAGCAGTCGAACCCGGTCTTGGGCGATTCGCCGCCCCACTTGTACGGGTAGCGGCCGACGAACGTCTTGGCGTAGGCCGCGATCCGCTGGCCAAGCAGCATTCTGGCGGCTGCGCCATGCCTGGCGGCCGGTTGGCCACCTGATGCCGCGGACGCGGAACCGGCCGTAGTCAGCGTGACGGCTGCGGCGATGGCCAGGACCGGCGCGGCTCGGGCCAGCCAGCGCAGCGGGCCGGGCTGAACGCTCGAAATATAAGGAATCTTCATCACCAAACATACTACTCTATGAAATCGGCCGATTACTATTCGTAATATGATCAAGGTCCACGGCGGCGGCAGTGGCGGCGTCTTCCCAGCGCTCGCCTAGGCTTCATCACATGTCCGAGCCCGCCGCCAGCCCGGCGCAGCGTTATGCCGCATTCCGCAAGCAGCGATCGGCGGACGGGCCGGAACTCGCCGCGTTCCGGGCGCTGTACGACTTCGATTTCGACGACTTCCAGAAAAAAGCCTGCCAGGCGCTGAACGAAGGTCATGGGGTGCTTGTCGCAGCGCCGACGGGGTCGGGTAAGACAGTGGTCGGTGAATTCGCCGCACACCTGGCGGTCGCCGAAGGCGGCAAGTGCTTCTACACGACACCGATCAAGGCCCTGTCCAACCAGAAGTACGCCGACCTGGTACGCAGATACGGCGCGGACCGGGTGGGCCTGCTCACCGGGGACAACAGCATCAACGGTGAGGCGCCGGTGGTGGTGATGACCACCGAAGTGCTGCGCAACATGCTCTACGGCGGATCGTCCACGCTGGCTGGCCTGAGCTACGTGGTGCTCGACGAGGTGCACTACCTGGCGGACAGGTTCCGGGGCGCGGTCTGGGAAGAAGTGATCATCCACCTGCCTGATTCGGTCCGGGTGGTGGCCCTGTCCGCGACGGTCAGTAACGCTGAGGAGTTCGGGGACTGGCTGGCCCAGGTGCGCGGCGGCACCACCGTGATCGTGGATGAGCACCGGCCCGTGCCGCTGTGGCAGCACATGCTGGCGGGCGGCCGGCTGTACGACCTGTTCACCGTCCCCGCCCAGGGCGGGGACGGGCGCAGAGCGCAGGTGAACCCGGAACTGCTGCGCCTGGCCCGGGGGGACGACCTGGCGGCGCGGAGGGCACCGTCGCGGCCCGGGCGGGGCGGGCGCCGGCCGACCAGGTTCCGGATGACGCGGCGCCCCGAAGTCATCGAACGGCTGGACCGGGCCGGGCTGCTGCCGGCGATCACGTTCATTTTCAGCCGGGCGGGCTGCGATGCTGCCGTCCGGCAGTGCCTGGACGCCGGGCTGCGGCTGACCACACCCGAGGAGGCCGCCGCGATCACCGAGGTGGCGGAGCGGCGCACCAAGGACATCCCGGAGCCCGATCTCCCCGTCCTCGGCTACGGCGAATGGCTCACCGGGCTGCAGCGCGGTATCGCCGCGCACCACGCCGGCATGCTGCCCACGTTCAAAGAGGTGGTGGAGGAGCTTTTCGAGGCGGGCCTGGTCCGGGCGGTCTTCGCGACCGAGACGCTGGCCCTCGGCATCAACATGCCGGCCAGGACCGTGGTCATCGAGCGCCTCGACAAGTGGAACGGCGAGACCCATGCGGACCTGACACCGGGGGAGTACACGCAGCTCACCGGCCGGGCCGGGCGCCGGGGCATCGACGTGGAAGGTCACGCGGTGGTGCTCTGGCTGCCGGGCACGGATCCGATGGAGGTGGCCGGCCTGGCCGGCACCCGCACCTATCCGCTCAACTCCAGCTTCCGCCCGTCGTACAACATGGCGGTGAACCTGGTCGGCCAGGCCGGCCTGCGGCATGCCGCAGGCCTATTGGAGTCGTCATTCGCCCAGTTCCAGGCGGACCGGGCCGTGGTCGGGATCGTCCGCCAGGCCAGGCGGAGCAGGCAGGCGCTGGACGAGCTCACCGTCACCTGCGATCGGGGCGACTTCGCCGAATATGACGTGCTGCGCCGGGAACTGTCCGACCGGGAGGGCGAGGCGGCCAGGCAAAGGTCGGCGGTGCGCCGCGCCGACGCGTTGCGGTCGCTGGAGCAGTTGCGCCGCGGCGACATCATCCGGGTTCCTGGCGGCAGGCGGGCCGGCATCGCGGTCATCCTCGATCCGGGGCTGCCCGGCGCCCGTAACGGCGCCCGTGACAACCTGCCGCTCCCGCTCGTACTGACCGCCAGCAGGCAGGTGAAGCGGCTCAGCGCCGCGGACTTCCCGGTCCCGGTGACGGCTATCGAGCGAATCCGGATCCCGAACTCATTCAGCGCCCGCTCGGCCAAGCACCGCCGGGACCTGGCCTCCACGGTCCGCAACAAGCTGGCGGCCCATCCCGAGGCGACCAGGCCGCCGAAGAGCGCGGACGGCGAGCACCTGGAGGCCAGCGGCGAGATCGCGCGCTTGCGCCGGCGACTACGCCAGCATCCCTGCCATGGCTGTCCTGACCTCGCCGATCACATCCGCCAGGCTGAACAGCGGGCGCGCCTGGCCCGTGAGGTGGCCAGTCTGGAGGCCGCGGTGGCCGGCCGCACGCACGTGATCGCCAGGACCTTCGAGCGGGTCTGCGCGGTCCTCGAGCGCCTGGGCTATCTGGACGGCGACACCGTGACGCGCGACGGCAGGCGGCTCGCCGACCTGTACACCGAGCTTGACCTGCTGGCCGCCGAGTGCCTGCGCCGCGGGCTGTGGGACGGCCTGGAGCCGGCCGAGCTCGCGGCCTGCGTGTCCGCCCTGACCTTCGAATCCAGGCAGTCTGAGGACGCCGGCCAGCCCAGGCTGCCGGCCGGCCGGGTGCGTGACGTGCTCGCCTCGATGGCCACGATCTGGGCCGAACTCGACGGGATCGAGACGGATCACCGGCTGTCGTTCCTGCGCGAGCCCGACCTCGGGTTCGCCTGGGCCGCGCACGCCTGGGCGCGCGGGAAACCGCTGGAGACGGTGCTCGGGCCCGACCTGACGCCAGGTGACTTCGTCCGTGCCATCAAGCAGCTCATTGACCTGCTCGGCCAGATCGCGGTCGCGGCGGGCTATCAATCGCCGCTCGCCGCGACCGCGCGGTCCTCCGTCGACGCGCTGCGCCGCGGAGTGGTCGCCTACAGCTCCGTGGGTTAGCTACGCTTCTGGGCGTGTCTATCGAACGGCGGGAATTCCTGCTCCTGGGCGGCGCGGTCGCCACCGGGGCCGCCCTGGCCGGGTGCACGAGCCCGCGGCAGGTCAGCGCGCCCCCCACCGGCGCGCGATCAGTACCTGCCACACCCTCGACACCTGCCGCACCGCCGACCACGGCAGCCCCGCCCGTGCAGCTCGGCCCGCAGGTCGTGCACGGATCGCGCAACCGGGCCCAAGTGGCGCTCACCTTCCATGGCCAGGGGCCCGTATCGATGGCCGACGCGCTGCTCGCTGAAACGGGGCAGGCGGGAGCGCGGGTCACGGTGTTCGCCGTCGGGACCTGGCTCGATCAATACCCGCAGATGGCGCACAGCATCCTGAACGGCGGCCACGAGCTGGGCAATCACACCCTGCATCACCTGGACATCGCGTCCATGGACGCCTCGGGCGCCTACGCGGAGATCGCGGGCTGCGCGCAGCGGCTGCACGCCCTGACCGGGTCGATCGGCCGCTGGTTCCGGCCGTCGCAAGCGCAGTACGCGACCGCGCTGATCGAGCAGACGGCCCGCCAGGTCGGCTACCCGACCTGCGTGTCCTACGACGTGGATTCGCTCGACTACACCGATCCCGGACCGGACGCGGTCGTGGCCAACGTGCTCGGCTCGGTGCAGCCGGGGTCGATCATAAGCCTGCATTTCGGGCATCCCGGCACCGTGACCGCCCTGCCCGGGATTGTGCACGGCTTGGCCAGCCGGAAGCTGAGCCCGGTCACCCTGACTCAGCTGCTGTCCACCGCCTAGGCCACTCGCTCCGCGAGAACCGTGCAGCCATACCTACCGGGACGTGCGGCGGCTCGCCGCGCTCGTGACGCATTGTCCGCCGGGAAGCCGGCCAGTCCTGGCAAGATGGCCGGGGTGGGACCGCTCATGCTGCTGGACACCGCCTCGCTCTATTACCGCGCCTTCTATGGCGTGCCGGAGACGCTGGCCGCGCCGGACGGCACACCGGTCAACGCCATCCGGGGGCTACTCGACATGATCGCCCGGCTGGTCCGGGCGAGGCACCCGGGCCGCCTGGTCGCGTGCCTGGACGCGGACTGGCGGCCGGCCTTCCGGGTCGCCGCCATTCCCTCCTACAAGGCGCACCGGGCCCGCCCGGACGGCTCCGAGGAGGCCCCGCCCGCGCTCACCGCCCAGATACCGGTCATCGAGGAGGTGCTGGCCGCCATGGGCGTGGCGATGGCCGGCGCACCGGGTTATGAGGCGGACGACGTGATCGGCACGCTGGCCGCCCACGCGGACGGCCCGGTCGAGATCGTGACCGGGGACCGTGACCTGTTCCAGCTGGTGGATGACGCCCGGCAGGTCAGCGTGATCTACACGGTGCGCGGGCTGGCCAGGATCGAAGTGGTGGACGAGGCCTCGGTCAGCGAGCGCTACAACATCCCAGGGCGCGCGTACGCGGACTTCGCCGCGCTGCGCGGTGATCCCAGCGACGGCCTGCCGGGAGTGCCGGGGGTGGGGGACAAGACGGCGGCCGCGCTGATCCGCACCTTCGGCACGATCGACGCGATCACCACGGCGCTGGACATGGGACATGGGGGCTTCCCCACGGGCAGCCGGCCGAAAGTGGCCGCTGCGCGCGACTATCTAGCCGTCGCGCTGCCCGTGGTCCGGGTCGCCACCGACGCGCCATTGCCGCCCATCGACGGCCGGCTGCCGACCCCGCCTGCTGACCCGGGCCGGCTCGACGCGCTGGACGCGCGCTGGGACCTGGGCTCTTCGCTGCGCCGGGCCTGCACAACTCTCGCGGGCCTCTAGCCCCTGATCGCGCGACCTGCTGCTACAGAACGCCCAGCTACAGAACGCCCAGCTACAGAACGCAGAGCGCGACCAGGCAGGTGTCGTCCTCGGGGTCGGTCGAGCCAAGCGCGCCGAGCACGGCGTCGATGACCTGTTCGGGGTCGGCTCCGCCTGCCGCTGCCCAGCAGAGGGTCGCCAGCCCGTCCTCCAGCGGGCGGTCCCGGCGCTCTATCAGCCCGTCGCTGTAGAACAGCAGCAGGTCGCCGGCCTCCAGGGTGACGGACGCGGCCTCATACTGACCGCGCCCGGCGCCCAGCAGGATGCCCGACGGCTGGCCGAGCGGCCGCGCCCAGGCGCCCCGGACCAGCACCGGCGGCGGGTGGCCCGCTTGCGCCCAGGTGAGGACCCGGCTCGCTGGGTCGAAGTAGCCGGCCACGACCGAGGCGGTGTGTTCAGGGGCGACATGGTGCACGAGATCGTTCAGCCAGCCCACCAGGCGTTCCGGGGGGGCTCCGGTAATGGCCAGGCCGGCCAGCGCGCCCCGGAGCCTGGCCATGCCGGCCGCGGCGGCCAGGCCGTGGCCCGCCACGTCCCCGATCGCGAGCAGGACATGCCCAGCGGGCATCTCGGCGGTGATGTACCAGTCACCGCCGACCCGGCTGTCGCGGGAGGCGGGTAGGTAACGGACGACGGCGCGCAGGCCCGGCAGGTCGAACGGGCCCTCGTGGAGGGGCAGGATCGCGCGCTGCAACTCGAGCGTGACATGACGTTCCGCCGCCAGGGCGGCGGCAAGCTTGGCGGGGTCACCCGGGTCGCTGGCGGGACGGGGCGAGCGGAGACTCACCGGCCCGGGCATGCGGCCGATGGCCCGCGGGCGTGCGGGCCCGGCGGCCGCGCCTGGGTCAGGGTGAGCCGGAGAAGCAACGATCTCAGGAGTCATCGCCGTTCGCATTAGTGAGCTTAGGTAGACCTAGCGTGATGCATGAGGGTTGCTCCTGTCTAGATGTTGTTGCCCGCCGCGATACGCCGACCCGCGCCGCGCCCGTGATGAGGCCTGTGCGCCCGTGATGAGGCCCGTGCGCCCATGATTAGATGGCGCACATGGCGGATGCGCTGGCGGCGGACCTGTACCCGGCCGGACGGCTCAGCCTGGCGGCGGCGGCGGCCGCCGAGGCCGGCCTCGGCGCGCTGCTGCTGACTCCCGGGCCTGACCTGCGCTACGTGATCGGCTACGACGCGAATCAGCTGGAACGGCTGACCTGCCTGGCGATTCCGGCGGATGGGACCCCCTTCCTGGTGGTGCCACGCCTTGAACTGCCCGCCGCGCTGGCGTCGCCGGCCGGTGGCCTCGGCCTGGAGATGATCCCCTGGGACGAGACGGACGATCCATACGCGCTGGTCGCTGAGCGACTGGGCGCTTCGGGAGGCTCGGGGGGCGCACCAGCCCGGGCGGGGATCTCCTCGGTCGGCCTGGCCGACCGCATGTGGGCGCTGATGGTCCTCCGGCTGCGCGAGGTGCTGCCAGGTACCCGGCAGGGGCTGGCCAGCGCCGCGCTGCGGGGACTGCGGATCCGCAAGACGCCAGCCGAGGTCGCGGCCCTGCGCGAAGCCGGGGCCGCCATCGACCGCGTGCACGCCCGGGTCCCCGGCTGGCTACGGCCGGGCCGGACCGAGCGGGAGGTCGCCGCGGACATCGCCGAGGCCATTGCGGCCGAAGGGCACGCACGGACCGACTTCGTGATCGTCGCCTCGGGGCCAAACGCGGCCAGCCCGCATCATGAGGCATCCGGGCGCGTGCTGGCCGCTGGCGACGTGGTGGTCGTGGACATCGGCGGAACCATGCCTAGCGGCTACTGCTCCGACTGCACCCGCACCTATGCGATCGGGGCGCCGCCAGCCGACTTCGCGGCCTACTACCAGGTGCTGCGGGGCGCGCAGGAAGCCGCGTGCGCTGCGGTGCGGCCCGGTGTCAGCGCGGAAGCGGTGGACGCCGCCGCCCGTGAGCCGATCACCGCCGCCGGGTACGGCGCCCAGTTCATCCACCGGACCGGGCACGGCATCGGCCTGGAGACCCACGAGGACCCCTACATCGTCACGGGCAACTCCGAGGCCCTCGAGGCCGGCATGGCCTTCTCGGTGGAGCCGGGGATCTATCCCGGACCGCACGGGGCCAGGATCGAGGACATCGTGGTATGCACCGAGCAGGGCCACGAACGGCTCAACACCGTCACCCGCGAACTTATCCTGGTGGATGGCTGACTGCTGCTCATGGTCACGCGAGCCTGAGTGCCCGGGCTTGAGTGCCCGAGCCTGAGCGCCACGAGCCTGAGTGGAGGCCTGATGCGCGAGTTGCTTGAGCTGACGCGTGAACTGGCCGACAAGGAACTGCGCCCGGTGGCCGCGGCGGCGGAGCACGACGGCCGTTTCCCTCGTGAGGCGTTCCGCATGCTGGGCAGGTCGGGGCTGCTGGGCCTGCCCTATCCGGAAAGCTTCGGCGGAGGTGGCCAGTCGTATGAGGTCTACCTGCAGGTCATCGAGGAGCTGGCCACAGCCTGGCTGGCGGTCGCGCTCGGGGTGAGCGTGCATACCCTGGCCTGCTTCCCGATTGCCACGGCGGGCAGTGCTCAGCAGCGCGAACGGTGGCTGCCAGACCTGCTCGGCGGCGAGCTTCTCGGCGCCTACTGCCTGTCGGAGCCGCAGAGCGGGTCGGACGCTGCCGCGCTGCGCACCCGCGCCGTCCGTGACGGGGACGGTTTCGTGGTGGACGGGGTGAAGGCCTGGATCTCGCACGCGGGCCAGGCCGATTTCTACACGCTCTTCGCCCGCACCTCGGGCGAGCCGGAGGGCCGTGGCCGGGCGCAGGGCATTAGCTGCCTGCACGTGCCCGCCGACACTGCGGGCGTCAGCGCGGGCCCGCCCGAGCGCAAGATGGGCATGCGCGCGTCCGTGACCGCTCAGATGATTTTCGAAACTGCCCGGTTGCCCGCTGATCACCTGGTGGGGGAGGAGGGCGGCGGGTTCGCGCTGGCCCTCGCGGCGCTGGATTCCGGTCGGCTCGGCATCGCGGCCTGCGCGACCGGCCTGGCCCAGGCGGCGCTGGACGCCGCGGTCAGCTACGCCCGCGAGCGGCGCCAGTTCGGCAGGCCCATCATCGAGTTCGAGGGCCTGTCCTTCCTGCTCGCCGACATGGCCACCGGCGTCGAGGCGTCCCGTGCGCTGTACCGGGCGGCCGCTGCCCGCAAGGACGCCGGGCTGCCCTTCAGCACGCAGGCGGCAATGGCCAAGCTGTTCGCGAGCGACACCGCGATGCGGGTCACCACCGACGCGGTGCAGGTTCTCGGTGGCTACGGGTACGTCGAGGACTTCCCGGCCGAGCGTTACCTGCGGGAGGCCAAGGTCCTGCAGATCGTGGAGGGCACGAACCAGGTCCAGCGGATGGTGATCGGCCGGGCGCTGGCCCGGGAATGATCTGCCGCGGCAGGCAGCTGTCTGCGGCGGCAGGCAGCTCAGCTGGCGGACAGGGCCTCGGCGTCAGCGACTGCGGCAGATGCCGGGTGGCCGATTGACAACGCACTCACCGGGTCGAAGAACTGGAGGTTGGCGGTGTCAATCGCCAGCTCGATCGGCTGGCCTGACCGCACCCTGCTGCGGGAGGCAACCCTGGCGGTCCACAGCGACTTACCTGACGCCAGCACGATCGCCGCATCGTCTGCGGATTCGTCGACGATGGTGCTGATGGTCTCATGCCGGACCGGAGTGGCGTCGATCGTGAAGATGACGTGGATCTCGCTGCCAAGTTCCTCGGTGACGTCGGCCGTGGCGGAGATCTTCGCCCATCCGCTGTCGGCCAGGCTGGCATCCTCGAAGTCGGACGGCCGGATACCCAGGATCACCTCGCGGCCGAGGTAGTTGCTCAGACCGGGCTTGGCGTCGAGCATCCCGGCGGGCAGCGGCAGCTTGTGGCCCGCGAACGCCACCGCAGGACCGCCATCGCGCACCAGTTCGGCGTCGACGAAGTTCATCGCGGGCGAGCCGATGAAACCGGCTACGAACAGGTTGACCGGAGCATCGAACAGAGCCTGCGGGGTGTCCACCTGCTGCAGCCGGCCATCGCGCAGCACGCAGACCCGGTGCCCGAGCGTCATCGCCTCGACCTGGTCATGCGTTACGTACACGGTGGTGACGCCGAGCCGCGCATGCAGCTGGCTCAGCGAAGCGCGCATGGAGACCCGCAGCTTGGCATCCAGGTTGGACAGGGGCTCATCCATCAGGAACGCCTGCGGCTCACGGACGATGGCGCGCCCCATCGCCACCCGCTGACGCTGCCCGCCGGACAGCGCGGCCGGCTTGCGCGCCAGGTACTGCTCAAGGCCGAGCATCTTGGACACTTCGGTCACCCGGCGCTTGATCTCGTCCTTGGGGGTCTTGCGCTGCTGCAGGCCGAACGCCAGGTTCTGCTCCACCGTCATGTGCGGGTAGAGGGCGTAGTTCTGGAAGACCATGGCGATGTCGCGGTCCTTGGGCGGCAGGTCGTTTACCACCCGGTCGCCGATCGAGATGGTCCCCGAGCTGATCTCCTCCAGGCCTGCTATCGACCGCAAGGCCGTCGATTTGCCGCACCCGGACGGGCCGACCAGGACCATGAACTCGCCATCCCTGATCTCCAGGCTGAGCCCGTCCACCCCCTTGACGCCGCCGGGGTAGATCTTGTCCACGTGGTCCAGCACGATCTCGGCCATGGCTGCGCTCCGTCGCTGTCAGCGCGGCGCCGCCCGGTACGGAACCGCTTCGCGGGCACCCTGGGTGCCGCCGCGAGTGCGGTGCTGGCGCTGGATGCCCCTTCTCGGCGGGAGCGTATCCGGCACATCGGGCAGACTTAATAGGGCGTCACACTATGTTACGCGAACGTAAAGGCCGTTATCAGGCCGTTATCGCTGGTGAGGCGCGAGCACCGCCGGCAGGCTACCGTTACGGAGTGGAAGAGATAGACCGCAAGATTCTCGGGCTGCTCTGCCGCGACGGCCGGATCAGCTTCACCGAACTCTCCAAGAAGGCCGGGCTCTCAGTGTCGGCTACCCACCAGCGGGTGCGCCGCCTGGAGCGGCGCGGCCTGATCAAAGGGTACGCGGCCGTGATCGATCCAGCCGACGCCGGCCTGCCGCTCACCGCTTTTGTCTCGATCAAGCCGTTCGACCCGGCCGCGCCGGACGACGCGCCGCAGCGACTGGCCCACCTGGCCGCCATCGAGGCGTGCCATAGCGTGGCGGGGGAGGAGAACTACATCCTCAAAGTCCGCGTCGCCACACCGACGGACCTTGAGGACCTGCTGCAGGAAATCCGCGCCTCGGCCGGTGTCTCGACCCGGACCACGATCGTGCTCAGCACCCCCTACGAGAACCGCCCGCCCGACCTGTGAGCGCGGGCGTGGCGCGCGCCCACCTACTCGCCTATTCCGTCATCCGCGCGGGCACGGCGTAGCGCATCACGGCGGCTAGCCGGCCGGCCTGGGCCGTCCAGCCATGGGTGGCGGCGAACGCGGCGATCCTGGCCAGCGTCGCTCGCTGCTCGTCCAGCCACGCACGCGCCGCCCAGGGATCGGTGACCGGCGGCATCGGGCCAGCCGGCGCGGGCTCACCAGACATCCGGGACAATCCGGCCTGGGACGCGATCTCCATCGCCGCCGAAGCGATATGGACGTAGTGGTCGAGCAGACGCCGCAGTGCCTCCTGGCGGTCGCTGTCACAGCCGACGGCGAGCTCGGCCGCGTACACGCGCAGCAGATCGTGCATCGCATAACGTGCCGGACCGACGGGCCGGATCAGGTGCGCGCGGGCCAGCGCGGTCAGCAGCCTGCGCGCCTGAGCCACGGTCGTGCCCATCAGCGCGGCACCGGCGTAGGGTTCGATATCGATGCCCGGGTGCAGCCCGAGCAGGCGGAGCGCACGCGCGGAGTCGCCGTCAAGGTGCTGATACGACCACGAGAACACCGCGCGTAAAGCGGTTCGCGGATCCCCTCCGCCGTCGAGCAGGTCAAGTCGCTGGTGACGGTCGCCCAGTTGCCGCACCAGCTCAGCAAGCGGTGCGGCCGGGCAGGCCGCGGCGAGCTCAGCCGCCGCGCACAGGGCGAGAGGCAACCGGGCACACTCCACCGCCAGCGTCTGCGCCGCGGCCGGATCCGCGTCGACCCGGCCGCCGATCAGCGACCGGAGCAGGTGCACCGCGTCGGTGAGCGGCAGCAGGTCCAGGTCCAGTCGTTGCGCGCCGTCGCGTACCACTAGCCCGGCGAGCGAGTCGCGGCTGGTCACGACTACGGCACAGCCCGGCGTCGCGGGCAGCAGTTGCCTGACGTGCTCAGCGGACCTGGCGTTGTCGAGCACCACCAGCACCCGCTGTCCGGTGAGCAAGCTGCGGAAACGGGCCGCGCGCTCGGTCTGGTCGGCAGGAATCTCGGCGCCTGGAACGCCGAGCGAGCGCAGGAACCTGGCCAGTACCTCGGCAGGCGGCACCGGCGAGCCCGGATCATAGCCACGCAGATCCGCGTGCAGCTGCCCGTCAGGGAAGCGGAACGCGACCTCATGCGCCCACCGCAGCGTGAGAGCGGTCTTGCCGACGCCGGCCGCGCCGGTGACCGCGATGATCGCCGGCCAGCCGGCGCCGGCCGGCTCATCCGTAATTCGTCGCAGCGCCACCAGTTCGGCGGACCGGCCAGAGAAATGGCGCGCCGCAGGCGGAAGCTGCCGTGGCGGCAGTAAGCCGCCGCGCGCCTCGGACAACATGACCGAGGCCAGGGCCGCGTGGCGCGGGCCCGGTCCGGCCAGCGCCGGGTCCGAGGTGAGGATCCGCTGATGCAGACGGCGCAGATCCGGGCCAGGCTCGGTGCCCAGCTCGGTGATCAGCACCCGTCGCGCGGACTGGTAGACGGCCAGCGCCTCGGCGTACCGTCCGTCCTGGCACAAGGCCAGCATCAGCAGCCGGTATAGCCGTTCCCGGAGCGGATGAACGTTGGTGAGCCGCCACAGCTCAGCGATCGCCTCAGCACAGCGACCGAGGCGCAGGTCCAGATCGATACGCGTTTCCAGCGCCCGCAGCCGCAGTTCGGCCAGGCGCGGCAGCTCCCGGACGGCCAGCCATTCGGATCGCGCATCCTCGAGTGCCTCACCACGCCACAACGACAGGGCAGCGCGCAGCAGGTCCGCGGCATGATCCCAGTCGCCGGCCGCGGCCGCCTCCTGCCCGGTGCGCTCCAGCTCCTCAAACCGGGTCACGTCCAGGTCACCCGCGCGCACCCGGATCAGGTACCCGCCCGGCACCGACCTGATCAGGTCGTGGCCGGGATCGTCGAGGACATTGCGCAGCCGCTTGACGTAGTTGCGCATGGCGGCACGGGCCGAAGGCGGCGGCTCAGTCCCCCACAGCGCCTCCACCAGGACATCGGCGGACACCACGTGGTTCGAGTGGAGTAGCAGCACGGCGAGCAGGACCCGCTGCTTACCGGCCGGCACTCGCACCTCAGATCGCGCAGCTGGGCAAACCAGTAACGAACCGAGCAGGAAGAACTCCATACCCTTGCCTCACGCTGGGGTGCTACAGCAACGCTACAGCGATGTTAGCTGCGCACGTCATTCTGACAAGACCTAAGCGCGCTAGCCGCGCCAGCCACAGGACGGAAAGGACGTGAAAGACGTGGCGTTGATCGAGAAGGTCGCCGACCGGATGCTCAACCTGGTCGCGCCGAAACTCACCGCCGGTGCTTGTTGCCTTAGCTCGGGCAAGCACGTCACCGAGTACTGCTACAGCGGCTACTGCACCGACCACTACATCTGGAAGGCGAACTGCGTCATCAACTGTTACTGCGAAATTATCTGTGGTGCCTGCTACAGGGCCGTGGCCTGCGGGTGAGCAATCCGGATAACCGTCGCTGTGGCCTGGACCAGCGCCAGGCCGCAGCACTCGGTGCCCGGCTGGCAATGAGATGCACGACAGAAAGGTGTCATCATGGCTATCCTCGGCGCGGCGATCGTGGTCGTCGGCCTGCTATGCCTGGCCGATCTGCTGCTGACCTTCGGCGTTATCCGCAGGCTACGCGAGCACACCGAGCAGCTCGCCGGCCTCCGTGGTCAAGACGCTCCGGTAACCGGCCTGGCCGACGGTGAGATCCCGGAGCCATTTACCGCGCTCAGCATCAGCGGAGAGCGGCTGAGCGGGCCGGCCGGATTGCGGGTTGTCGCGTTCTTCTCCGCGGGGTGCTCGGCCTGCCCGGAGCGCGTGCCGGCGTTCATCGACTACCTGCGCGCGAATCAGATATCGCGTGACGCGGTGCTCGCCGTGATCGCCAGTTCCCAGCCGGAGCCCGTCAGCTACCAGGAGAACCTCGCCGAGGTGGCACCGGTATGCGTCGAGCCGCTCGACGGCGAGATCGCCGCCGCCTTCAAGGTCCGCGGCTTCCCGACGTTCTGCGTGCTGGACGGGGCTGGGTCGGTCAGCGCCTTCAGCCACGAACCGACGGCGTTGCCGGCACTCATCGCCACCCAGCGGCGGTGAGCCGCCGGCGTCGCGGAACGCCACTGGACCTGCCGTCGCCGCGTGGCGGCACGCTGGCGCGGACGCTGCTCAGCGCCGGTGTGCGCTGCTGGCATGCCGGGCGGGCCCAGGTCGCGGTCCAGGCGGCGGCGGCCCTGCTCGCCGGTCTTGCCCCGGTGGCGACGGCCTGGCTGCTCCGGGCGATCCTGGACGAGCTGGCCGTCGGCCACCCGCGGCACGTGGTTGAGCTGGCGCTCCTGCTGGGCGTGGTCGGCGCTGTCGCCGCGTTGCTGCCCAGCGCCGAGCGCTACGCGCAGGCTCAGCTGACCAGGGCGATCACCCGGACCGGTACCGCCGAGCTGTTCGCGTCGGTGACCGAGATCCGAGGTCTGCACAGCCTTGAGGATCCGGCTTTCCAGGACCGGCTGCGGGTAGCCGGGCAGGTCGGGGCGACCGCACCCGGGCAGGTGACGATCGGCGGCATCGGCGCCATTCGCGCCGTTATCACGCTGGGCGGATTCCTTGGCACGCTGGCGGTGCTCAGCCCGCCGATGGCGGCGGTGGTCCTTATCGCGGCGGTGCCGGCCGTCTACCTGCAGCGCGGCATGGCCCGGCGGCAAACGGCCCTGTTCAAGGGCATCAGCCACAGCCAGCGGCGCCAGTACTTCTACGCCAGCCTGCTCACCAGCCTGGCCGCGGCCAAGGAGATCAGGCTGCTCAGCCTCGGCGGGTTCTTTCGCGCCAGGCTGCTTGGCGAGCTGGCCGATACGCAGCGAGCCAGCCAGCAGGTAGACCGGCGGGTGCTGGCGAGCGAGGCCTCCCTGGCGGGCATCAGCGCGCTGGTCGCGGCGGCCGGCCTGCTGTGGGCGACATGGCAGGCCGCCGCGGGACGGCTGACCGTCGGTGACGTGTCGGTCTTCGTGGTGGCACTCGGGTCGGTGTCGCAGGCGGTCGAAGCGCTGATCACCAGCGCGGCCATGACGTACCAGGCACTGCTGATGTTCCAGGGGTACCAGGAAGTGCTGGCCTCCGAACCCGACCTGCCGGTGCCCGCGGCGCCGGTCCGGCCCGGTCCGCTCCGGTACGGAATCGAACTCGACGACGTCTGGTTCCGGTACGGCCCCGGCGAGCCATGGGTGCTGCGCGGGCTGAGCTGTTTCATCCCGCACGGCCAGGCCGTGGCACTCGTCGGCAAGAACGGCTCCGGCAAGAGCACGCTGGTCAAGCTGCTCTGCCGGTTCTATGACCCGGATCGTGGCAGCATCCGCTGGGACGGCGTTGATCTGCGGGACCTGGACGTCGACGCGCTCCGGGACCGGATCAGCGCGGTGTTCCAGGATTACATGACCTACGAGCTCAGCGCGGCGGAGAACATCGCGGTTGGCGACCTCGGGCTTGCGGATCAGCCGGCCGCCCTCGTCGCCGCGGCGGAACAGGCTGGCATCGACGCGACGCTCGCCGCGCTGCCCTGGGGCTACCAGACGCTGCTGACCCGGAACTACTTCGATCTCTCCGACACGGAGGACCCGCGCACTGGCGTGCTGCTGTCCGGCGGGCAGCAGCAGCGGGTAGCACTTGCCCGCGCGTTCCTGCGCGGCGGCAGGGACCTGATGATCCTCGACGAGCCGAGCTCCGGGCTGGACCCGGAAGCGGAGCGCTGGATCCACACGACGCTGGCCGCGACGCGCACGGGCCGGGCCAGCGTGCTGATCTCGCACCGGCTGAACGCCGTCCGCGACGCCGGCCACATCCTGGTGCTTTCCGACGGCGCCGTCCGTGAGCAGGGCGATCACGACACGTTGATGGCACGGCAGGGCCTGTACGCCCGGCTGTTCACCATGCAAGCGCAGGGGTACTCGGCGGTGCCCGCGACCATGGCGGCCGCCGATGGCTGAGCTGGTGATAGCGGCATTGATGACGGCCGTCGTGACCTACGGGATGTCCGCCACCACGAAGCTGCGGAGCGGGCAGGCCTACCGTGCCTTCCGCGCCGGGCTCGCCGCCACGGCACTGGTCAGCCGCCCGCTGACCGGGCCGGTGGCCGCCGCGCTGGCCGGCGCCGAGGTGGCGGTGGCTGGCCTGTGCGCGACGGCGCTGACTATGACCTTCTTGTCGCGCCAGGGAGGGCTGGCCGGGCCCGCCCTGACCGTTGCTGCCCTGGCCGCCGCGGCGGCACTGACCGCTGTGCTGACCGCCGGAGTGGCGGTGGCCGTGCGCCGCGGCGTGGCCGCGCCGTGCGCGTGCTTCGGCTCGGGCGGCCGCGCTCCGCTCAGCGGCGTGCACCTGACGCGCAACGCGTGCCTGCTCGCCGTCCTCGCGGCCGGGGCGGCCGGCGCCGAGATCGAGCGCTGGCAGCCAGGCCCGGCAGCGGCGGCGCTGGCCGCCGCGGCCGGAGGCGTGTCCGCCCTGCTGCTCACCCGCCTCGACGACCTGACCGCGCTGTTCGGCACGGCGGCACGGTAATGCTGAGCGCCGCCGCATGTCTGAGCGTGACGGCCGGCCTGGCCGTGACCGCGTTCGGCGTCTTCCTGGTGCGGCGCCGGCTGGCCGTCGTCGAGGTCGCCGGTCCCAGCATGCAGCCCGCCCTGTCCTCGGGGGACCGGGTGCTGGTCCGCCGGGCCAGGATGAGCGAGCTGCGATCCGGGCTGGTCGTCGTCGTGGAGAGGCCGCGGCCGGGCGGCGGCTGGGCCGGCGCGCCGCCGAGCTGGCCGCCTGGGCAACGGGAGTGGCTGATCAAACGGGTCGCCGCTCTCCCGGGCGACCGCAGGCCAGCTGATGTTCCGCCGCCAGGCTCGGACCCCGATGACGCGGTGGTGCCGCGGGGAATGTTCGTGGTGCTCGGCGACAACGCCGCGTGGAGCCATGACTCCCGGGTGATCGGCTGCGTTCCGGCGGAGCGGCTGCTCGGCATCATGATCCGTCCGCTGAACGATAGGCGCGACATTCGGGACTGAGGTGTCGAAATCCTTCGTCTCCGCCACGGTTGCCGCGACGAGAACACGCTGGACGATAACCCTGTTCGAACTCTCTCAGGAACCGTCGTCTGACGCGAGCAGGTCACTTCGCCGCGCGAAACACGGCGCCTAACGCGGCGCTGTGACCATGCGCAGTGACACGCCCTGGGGGACCGGGGTGCCCGGGTGCACGATCGCGGCCGTTCCGCCGTGCAGCCGGGCGGCGTCCGCGATACCGGCGGCGTCCGCGACATCCGGACCGGAGGTCGCCACGATCGTGGCGCCTTCGAGTAGCGCCAGGTCGACGAGCGCGCTGTAGCCCTGCCCCTCGCCGGCTGGCGGGGCCGCGATCACCACGTCCTGGCCGCTCATCGGCGCCGCGGCCGCCAGCACCCGGAGTTCCTCGGCGATGTCCTCGTGGGTCAGCGGCACCGGGCGAAGGCCACCGTCCGGCTCGCTCTTATAAGGCAGCAGGGCCAGGTCCCTGGCACCGCACCGGATCGGCTGCTGCGAACCCCGGGAAAGCAACGAGCTAAACGGAACCGTCCCCGGCTCATCACCGAACGAGATGACCTGCCGTACCCAGGAGCACTCCACCGCGGCCAGCGCGGCCGGCACCAGAGGGGGCCCGGTGATGAGCATCCGCGCGCAGCAGTCTGTGAGCTGGGCTCCCATCCTCGCCACCGTGGCCGTGCGGCAGATCGGCGAGGGCACCCCCCCGACCGCGCGGATTGCGTGCACGGCCAGGGCGTAACTCGGCGCGTCCGGCACACATACGCCCACAGCATCCCCGGACCGCACCCCGCGCCAGGCCAGCCCGGCCGCCGCTGCCTGCACCATCCGCGCGAACTCCGCGTAGCTGAGCCGCTGGCCCGGGCTCAGCGCCGCACCGCCGACCAGGGCGGGTTTGTCGCCGCGCGCTGGGGCCAGGTCTATCAGCCGCTGCGTGATAGTCGCGTGAGAAGCTGGCGAGTCCATGATCGTCATCACCTGCCCTCCTCTCTACCATGGCTCCCCCGGCCATCCCCCTCCTGATGGCCGGAGGAGCCGTGGCTCCATATCCAGCAGTTCCCTGCAGGTCGCGCGCGGCCCCCGCAACACGCGCGACCAACACGGGAACTATGCGCCCGACGATAGGGCTCACACCGCGGCGCGCACATCCGCCGATATATGCATTGCGATGTGTATCCGTGGCGCGGGGATGTGTAGCCGCCAGGTAGATGTGTAGCCGCCAGGCCGGTGTGTAGCCGCCAGGCCGGTGTGTAGCCGCCAGGCCGGTGTAGCCGCCAGGCCGGTGTGTAGCCGCCAGGCCGGTCAGCCCGAGGGGCCAGGGTCGCGCCCGGCCATCCAGGCGGCGACCTGCGCACGCGAGCTGAACCCGAGCTTGGTCAGGATGTTTGCCACATGCCGGGCCACCGTTGCCCGGCTGATAACCAGTTCGTCAGCGATCTGCTGGTTGGTCAGGCCGCGGGCGATCATCGCCGCGATCTCCCATTCCCGCGGGGTCAGCGCGGACGGGGCGCTGGCACCGGGACTGCCGTTGCTCGCGGGCAGGGTCGGGCGCAGGTCGGCGCCGGGCGCAGGCTGGTCGGCGCGGTCGGCGTTCATCGCGTACCTGATGGCCTGGTCCGCGGTCATGGCGCGGCCCTCAGCGAGCAGCCCGGCGGTGGCTCCCTCGCCGAGTCGGCGGCGGGCGGGTTCCAGCAGGTCCTCAAGGCGCGCGCCGGCCCCGGCGGCGGGAACCTTGGCGACGGCCGCGCGCAACTCCAGGGCGGCCCCAGCCAGCCGCACGGCCCGAGCCAGGTCGTCCGCCCTGGCCGCGAGGGCCGCGAAGGCCTCCAGGCCCCGGGCCACGGCGAGCCGCTGCCCGGTGGCGAAGCTGAGCTGCAGGCTCTCGGTGAGCCTGGCCACGCTCAGGTCGAGGTCGCCCTGGGCGAGCGCCACCCAGCCGATGCCCGCCAGGCACCGGGCGATCTCCGGCCGGGCGTCGATCTCCCGGTACAGGGTGAGCGCCTGGCCGAAGTAGGGCAGCGCCGCCGGGTGGTCCCCGCGGGCCCGCGCCAGCCCGCCGAGCCCGTACAGCACCTGGGCCACGCCCCAGCCGTTGTTATCCCTCAGCACGTCGAGGGCGGCCTCCAAGGTCCGCTGCGCTTCACGCAGGCCGCCCTGACGGGCGTGCACCGCCGCCTTGATGCTGAGCGCCAGGCCCTCCTCCCATACGTTCCCAGCCGCCCGCGAGGAGGCGATCGCGTCCTCGACCGTGGCCAGTGCCTCGTCATGACGGCCCGCGCGCAGGCTGACGAGCGCGAGCAGCCGCAGCGCCCCAGCCTGGTCCAGGTCACCTGATCTGCGGAACAGGTCAAGGGCGGCCTGCGCGCACTGGCCGGCCGCCGGGTAGTCCTCCTGCTCGAAAGCCAGGTCACCACGGTGCACCAGGGCCCGGCCGCGGACCGCGTCCGGCACCTCTCCGGGCAGGGCCAGAAAAAGGTCGAACCACTCGGTGCCCTCTGATACATCCCCGTAGGTGACCCACGGGTTGCGCATCGCCGAGCAGATCCGCAGCCCTTCCTCGGCGTCCCCCCGCTCCAGCGACGCCGACAGCGCCAGCCGGTAGTTCGGGCGTTCCACCGCGATCCGCTGGTACAGGGCCACCCGCTCGGGCCACGGCGGATCGCCGCGGACGAACGCCTTCGCCACCACGGCCTCCGCTTGGCGGAGCAGGAAGTCACGGTGCCGCGCGCGCAGCGTGGCTTCCTCCCCTGAGGCGGCGAGCCTACTGCTCGCGTACTCCTTGATGGTGTCGAGCAGCCGGTAACGCGAGTCCCCGGAGGCCTCGAGCTCGAAGGTGACGAGCGACTTGTCGATCAAGTTCGCCATGAGATCGAACACCAGCCCAGCCGGGATCTGCTCGTCCGCGCAGACTCCCTCGGCCATCTCCAGGGTCCAGCCCGCGAACACCGACAGCCGCCGGAGCAGGATCTGCTCGGGCGGGGTGAGCAGCTCGTAACTCCAGTCCACCGCCGCCCGGAGTGTCTGCTGCCGGGGCGGGGCGGTGCGGTCACCCGAGGCGAGCAGCTGGAACCGGTCGCCGAGCCGGTCGGCGATCTGCTCCACAGACAGCGCCCGGATCCGGGCGGCGGCCAGCTCGATCGCTAGCGGCATGCCGTCCAGTGTCCGGCAGAGCCGGGCCACCGCCTCGGCGTTGTCCGCGGCGAGCGCGAACCCGGACCTGGCCGCCGACGCCCGCTCCGCGAACAACCGCAGCGCCTCGTGCCGGGCCCAGGGGGGACCATCCAGGCTGCCCGGCAGGGCCAGCGGCGGAACCCGCCACACGGTCTCGCCACGCACCCGCAACGGCTCCCGGCTGGTCGAGATCACCCGCAGCCCCGCGCAGCCTGCCAGCAGCCGCTGCACGAGTTCCGCGCAGGCGCCCACCACATGTTCGCAGGTGTCCAGGATGAGCAGCAGCTGCCGCGCCCGCAGCGCCTCCGTGAGGGTCTCCGCCAGCGGCAGGTCGGGTTCCTCACGGACGCCGAGCGTGGCCGCCACCCGCCGGGTGACCAGGCCGGGGTCAGCCGTATCGGCCAGTTCGACCAGCCAGGCGCCGTCCGGATAATCCGGCACAAGCTCGCACGCGAGCCGCAGGGCCAGTCGGGTCTTGCCAATGCCGCCAGGACCGCACAGCGTCAGCGCACGGACCTCGCCGAGCATGAGGGCAAGCTCGGTGAGGTCACGCTCCCTGCCGACGAAGCTATTGGGCTCCGCCGGGAGGTTGCCGGAGGCGATTGGAACTGCGGATGTCATGGCCTCTCGGGATCGTCTGCTTCGTCGTGGTGTTTGGCGTTCGCGTCGCTCGATTCTCTCATTACACGATCGAAACGGGCACACAGTCCGTGTAGCAGAGCCGACCGAAATACATCAGCTTGAGCAGAATCCACCACTGCGTCCCCAGCCGGGTATCTGCTGGCACCGTGACATGATAACGGAGAGTGATGTCTCGGCCAGGCGACACTGCGAAACCGCGCGTCCACGGGCGTACCGCGCCCCAGCTGCCGAACGGGGACAGTAGCTGAGCTTCGCCGCGGATGGGGGATGCCGCCCGGTTGCCGACCCGCACGGCCAACTCGCCCTGGCCGCCTGGGGGCAGGGACAGCGCCCGGGTCAGGAGCCCAGCGTCGATCTCGGCCACGATGGCCCCCAGATCGGCCTCCAGGAGGGGGAGCAGCTCCTCGATGGGCAGATCGAGCGCTGGCGAGGGCGGCTGACCCAGCGTCACCGTCGTGACATCCTCAAGGATCTGGCCGAGGTCGTCATGGATCCGTGCTGCGAGGAAGTAGTGCCCGGCCGACGCGCCAGGCAGCCCGCGGACGGTGAGGTCCCAGAGGGCGTGGCCGCGCGCGGGCAGCCGGTAGGGGAAGGGTCCCGCCGGGTGAACCGCGAGCCCATCCGGCACGTCGAGTTCAGCCACCCCGGAGGCGGGCACCGGGCTGCCAGCAACGGTGAGCCGTACCTGCGCCCCGTCCGGCAACCCGGAGTCAACCCGCCCGGCCGCAGAACCGAGCGCCGCAGAACCGAGCAGGGCGACACGCGCCGGGGAGAGGTGCACGGCGACCGGCACGTTCCCGGCGGGCGCCGGACCCTTGCCATGCAGCCAGTACCGGGCGAACATAGGCTGGGCCGGCTCCGGGCTGGTGGGCACCGGGCTGGCGGGCGCTGCGCTGGCCGTGACTGGGCTGGGCGGCACTGGGCTGGCCGTGACTGGGCTGGCCGTGACTGGGCTGGGCGGCAGTGGGCTGGCCGGCACTGGGCTGGCCGTGACTGGGCTGGCCGGCAGCGTGAGCGCGAGCGTAAGGGTCCCGGCCGGGGGCACCTCCGCGATCACCGCGCCTCCCACGACCGGCAGTGCCACACCCTCGGCGTCCTCCAGCAGGTCGGTGACGACCGCCGCGCTGATGCCGCCGACCAGGCGCACCTCCACGCGCGCGGGCCCGCCGCCGGCGGCGCCGACCGCATCGCGCAGCCGGACGGTGACCCCGTCTTCGCGGCGCGGTTCCCCGGTGCGGCCGGAGGCGAGTGGATTCCTGCGGGGTTTCAGCGCGGCCAGCATCGCCGGCGGCCCCGCCGCGTCTGAGGCCCGCACCGCATCTGAGGCCAGCACTGAATCTGAGGCCCGCACCGCATCTGAGGCCAGCACTGAATCTGAGGCCCGCACCGTATCTGAGGCCCGCACCGAGCAGAGGCTGGAGGCTGCGCCCGCCGGGCCGGCGTGCAGGTCGGTTTCGCAGGCCAGCAAGTCATGGTTGTACTCCTGGCCCGCCGCAGGAAAGCTGGCCGTACGCCAGTCGCCAGGCCCGGCCGCGAGGGCGTACTCGAAGGTGTGGCTCCAGTGCTGCAAGGCGAAGCTGCTCCCATCCGGCACGGTCCGCTTGTCGCCGTCGATCCACACCCCCGACGGCCAGCCGCTGCACGAGCGCATCAGTGCGATGTGCATGGCGCCGTCCGGGCTGACCAGGCTGCCCGGGGTGCCCCGGTTGAGCAGCGCGACCGAATAGCCGGCCAGCGCGGGCTCCGGGTCGGCAGGACCAGGCGCCGCCGCCTCGATCACCGAATGGGCCAGGTCCTCGGCGACCGCTGTGACCGCCGCTGCGAGGTCACCGGCGGCCACGATGACGACGGGCAGGTCGCGGAGGCCGCGGACGTCCGCTCCTGGAACGAACACCAGGTCACGGGGGCGCGCCGCTGGTACCCACACCCGCGCGCCGCCCGCGGCGCCCGCTGAGCCCAGAGCGGCGGCGAACTCGGGGCCCGCCTCAGCGAGCAGCCGTGCGGTCCACGGGTTGTGCTCCGGACCGCCCAGCGCGATCCGGACATCGGGCAGGTTGGAATCTAGATCGACCGCGCCATACCGGGGGCCGTCCGCCTGCGAGCAGGTGGCCGTCACGCCGCGGCCGGCGAGCGACACGACGAGGTGACGGACGGCCCTTCGCAGGTCGTTAGGTAGCAACGGGGGGTGAGCGCTGCCGGGCGCCGGCGCCCCGCCCGGGTTCGCTGGCGCGGGGAGGATCACCTCGGCCACCCCGATAGCGCAGCTGCGGCGGCCGCCAGCTGGTGAGGTCAGGTCCACCCGCGCGGTTGAGCCCAGGGCGAACCACTCGTGCGCCGGGTTGTCCAGGGTGAAGGCGTGCTCGGCGGCATCAGCGTCGGCCGTACCGAACGGACGGCCGATCACCGCCGTGGCGCCCTGGTACACGGGCAGCCCGCCGGGCACGCGGGCCGGGAACCGCGCCCGCAGCAGCCGGTCCGCGCCGATCGAGCCATCCACGTGGGTGCGGAACGCGATCCGGTCCGCCCCGTCCCAGAGCAGCGTCTCCTGGGTGATGCGCATATCGCCGAGGCTGAACTCGGCGACCAGCCTGCTGCCGAGCGGGCAGCGCTGCGCGGTGACCTTGGCGCTGGTGCCGGCCGAGCCCGTGCCAGGGCCTTTGGGGGACAGGAGCCACGGCCCCTCGCCCCATCGGGGGTGGTAGTCGTACTCCTCTTGGAGCATGAGCTCGTTACCCGGGCCACGGAGGAGTTCCGTGCCCGAGCGCTTGTCGGTGATCCGGCTGAGCGTGCCCCCCCGCACGGCGTCGGCCTCGACCAGGAACGTCTCGTTCTGGATCACGGCGCCAGGCTGTGCCTGCCAGGCCGCGGCCGCGTCAGCGGGCCTCGCGGACCCGGTCACCCAGTACGTCTGGTACCCAAGGGCCCGCACGTCGGCCGCCCGGAAGGTGAGGCTGACCTCGGCCAGCGTGCCGTCGAGGTGCCGGCGGACCCCGTCGGCCAGGAACGCCACGTCGCTCCCGGACTGGTCACGCAAGGCCAGCCAGGCAGGGCCAGGCGCGCCGAACGCCAGCGTGATGGTGGCCATTCCGGACCTGGGCCAGGAGAGGGTGTTGAACACGGCCACAGCGCGCAGCGGCTTATCGGAGGGCTGGGCCGGCCGGGTGTCCGCCAGCCGGGCCAGGTGCGCGGCGGCGTCTATGCGCGCACGGTCGCCACGCTCGTAGGCCTCCCGCCACCCGCCGAGCAGGTCAAGGTAGACCTGATCGGACTCGGTACCGGTAATCGCGTCGTGGTGCGCGCCGAAGATCAGTTGCCGCCAGGCCTTGTCGAGCGACTCAGCCGGGTAGGGCGCGCCCGCCAGCCACGCCAGCGTGGCCAGCCGCTCGCCGTCGAGCACCGCCGTCTCGGCGGCGCGCTGCGCCTGCTTGGTGTCGATGTAGGAGACGTCCTTGCCCGGGTAGACCGGGTTCATGTCCCTGGTCTGCGGGGTCAGCCAGATGTCCCGCCGCGCGGCGTCGGCGCGCACGGCGGAGAAGAACTCACGCGGCAGCGCGGTCACGAACCTCGGCCAGACGTAACGGGCGTTCCAGTCCCGGTGGATCGCCGTCGCCCAGCGGCACGGGATAACGTGGTCGGCGCCGACCGGGAGCAGGACGTTGCGGGTGGCCGCCACCGGCGCAAGCAACTCGAACTGGGCCAGCGCCTCCGCCTCCGCCCCGGCCAGGTCGGCCGCATGGTGCATCGCCCAGCCCGCCCCGTAGTGGTTCGGCATATAGCTGGTGAGCAGCCCGCCGCCGTCCGGGGAGACCCACTCGAACTCGCTGGGAAACTGCATGCGCTGGTTGTCACCGACGGTCCGCAGCGGGCCCCACTGATGGAAAGGGCCCCGGGCCCAGGCGGACTCGGTCAGCCCAGCCGCCGCCATCAGCCCGGGATAGCCGGGGTCATGCCCGAACGCGTCGAGCATCCAGGTGGCCCGAATGTCACCTCCGATCACGTCGCGCTGGTAGCCCAGGCCGTGCACCGCGTTCCTGATGGTCGATTCCGCGGCGGTCAGGTTGCTGTTCGGCTCGTTGTAGCTGCCGCCGACGATCTCGATGCGGCCCTCGGCGACCAGCCGAAACAGGTCCGCCCGGTCCTCCGGGTGCGCGTCGAGGTACGGCTTCAGGTAGTCGATCTCGGCGAGCACGAACTTGTAGTCCGGGTCACGCCGCGCCGCGTCCAGGTGCAGCCGCACCAACTCGAACGCCGTGCGCACCTCGGGCAACTCGCCGTCTTCGCCCGGCAGGAGCAGCCGAGCCTCGGTGAACTGCCCCTGGGTGTTCCACCACACCGGGTCGTAGTGGAAATGGCTGACCATCCACATCGTCCAGCCCGGCTCGGCGACCGTGATCTCAGCCTCAGCCTCGCACCGCCGCGTCGCCGTCTCGGCGATCACTGTCACCGGCAGCCGGCTCCCCGGGCCATGGGGCGCCGCGATCGAGACCGGCACCTCCGCCTCGGCTTGCGCTCCAGGAACAACACCAGAGATACCGAACGGAATGGGCGTGGCAACTCCCGCCCCTTCGACGCGGACAATGATCGGCCCCGACACGCCAGGCGGGTCATTGACCAGCGTGACGCGGACGATCTGGAGGGGGCGCCGGGGCGTGCCAACGAAGAGGTTGGTCGGTATCGTGCTGCCGATCCGCATGCCTCCATGGTCACACGGGGCAAGAGCCCCAATGAAGTACCGCGCGCGACCGGACCGCCGCTGCTGTATCCCCCGCTCGCCTCCGGGGCGCTCTGCTTGCTTGCGCCGCCGGGGCGCTCTAGGGCGCTGCCTTCCCTCGTCGTTCCTCGCTCATCCCTCCTCAGTCCAGGCAGCGCCGCGCCCCTTCGACGCGTCAGTCCAGGCAACACCGCGCCCCTTCGGCTCGCGGGGCTGTATCCTCCCGCTCGCCTCCGGGGCGCCTGAAGGCGTCGCCTTCCCTCGTCGCTCGTTCCTCGCTCCTCAGTCCAGGCAACACCGCTCCCCTTCGGCTCGCGGGGCTGATCGCCCGAGATGCGATACGGCGATAGCATGCATGATGAATCCGCTGGCGCGAGTCCGCTGGGGCGAGGTTGCCGGACGGTTGCAGAGCGGAGCGTGACTGCCAATGCCCGAGACGCCGGTGACGCTCAGGGATGTCGCGGCCCGGGCCGGCGTGCATCCCGCCACGGCGTCACGCGCCCTCAACCCGGAGACGCGGCTCCTCGTCCGCGAGGACACCGCCCGCCGGGTGCTGCAGGCCGCGGAGTTCCTCGGCTACCGCCCGAACCCGGTAGCGCGGAGCCTGCGGACGCGGCGCTCGAATACCATCGGGGTGCTCATTCCCGACCTGAACAACCCCCTGTTCCCGCCGATCGTGCGCGGCATCGAGGACCGGCTTGCCGCCGCCGGCTACGTCGCGCTGCTCGGCAACACCGACGGTGACACCGAGCGGGAGCGGATGATCTTCGAGCAGATGCGGGCACGGCATGTGGACGGGCTCGTGCTCGCCACCGCCCACCTCAATGACCCCCTGCTGGCCGAGTCGGCCCGGGCGGAACTGCCCGTGGTATTGATGAACCGGCTCGCGCATGACTACAGCCTGCCGTCGGTCTCGGTCGACAACGAGCGGGGCGTCCATCTGGCCGTCGCCCACCTGGCCGGGCTGGGCCACCAGCGCATCGCGCACATCGCCGGGCCGCAGGAGGTGTCGACCGGGCTGGCCCGCTACCGCGGGTTCGTCGCCGCGATGGAGGCCAACGGCTTGCAGCCCGATGCGGAGCTCGTCATAGCCGCCCGGGCGTTCTCGGTCGAGGAGGGCCTCCGCTGCGCCCGTGTCCTGCTCGAACGCGGCCACGCGCTGGCGGGCGGCGGCTGCACCGCGGTGGTGGCCGCCAACGACATGCTGGCGCTGGGCTGCTACGCCGCGCTGGACGAGGCCGGGTTGAGCTGCCCCGAGGATCTGTCTGTGGTCGGCTTCAACGACATGCCGTTCATCGACCGGCTGCGGCCGCCGCTGACCACCATCCGGTTCCCGCACTACCAGGTAGGCAGGGAAGCAGCGCAGTTGCTGCTGGAACGCATCGCCGGGCACACAGGGCCCGTCAAGATCCTCTTCCTGGCCCCGGAACTCGTGGTACGCGGCTCGACCGCAGCGTATGGCCCGCCGGCGCGGCCCACAGCGAAGCTCGGGGCGCTGCGCCAGCCACCGCTGCCCTGACGGCGCAGGAGATCGCCTGGTGATTTGCGCAATTCCGCGATGCCGTTGACAAGGGCGGGCTGGTGCGCGAGGCTGCTCCTGCAAACGATTGTTACGAGCAATTCTCGTGCTCGCCCGGCCAGCACAGCCGGGTGGGCGAAACCGGGGGTGGCGATGGCATCGCAGGGCTACCAGCACAGGCTGGGGTGGCTCGGGACCGGCCGGATGGGCTTCGCGCTCGCCAGCCGGCTCCTCGCGGCCGGCTGCGATGTCACGGTCTACAACCGCACCAGGGCCAAGGCGGAGCCCCTCGCTGCCCTCGGCGCAAAGGTCGTCAGTTCCGCGGCCGACCTGGCCGACCTGGACATCGTATTCGTCACGGTCGGTACTCCTGAGGACCTGATTGCCGCGGTGCTCGGCCCCGAAGGGCTGACGTCACGCAACGTGGCGCCGGCCATCCTCGTCGACTGCTCGACCATCTCTACCGAGGTGTCACAGCAGGTACGCGAGGCGCTCAGTCCGCACGGCACGGCGCTGCTGGCCGCGCCGGTCATGGGCAACCCCAAGGTCGCCAGCGTCGGCCGGCTGACCCTGGCGATCTCGGGCCCGCGGGCCGCGTTCGACACCGCCGACCCCTACCTGGATCTGCTCGGTGCGGGCGCCACCTATGTGGGCGAAGGCGAGCTGGCCCGGACGGTAAAGCTTTGCCATAACCTCTTTCTCGGCGTGGTCACGCAATCCCTGGCCGAAGTGACCGTCCTCGCGCAGCGAAGTGGCATCAGCAGGGAGGCACTTCTCGCCTGCCTTAATAAAAGCGTGCTGGGTTCGACATTCACCCGTTACAAGACACCCGCCTTCGTGAACCTCGATTTCCACCCCACCTTCACCGCGGCGCTGCTGCGCAAGGACTTCGATCTCGGGCTGGCCGCCGGGCGCGAGCGAGGAGTGCCGCTCCCGGTGGCCGCGCTGGTCCACCAGATCGTGCAGAGCCTTGTCGGCCGGGGGTACGGCGAGCAGGACTTCGCCGCCCTTCTCGAACTCGAAGCGCAGTCCGCCGGGTTGCAGCTGGAAAGTGAAAACGCCGATATCTCCGACGGACTCGACACGGCGGACATGAACGAGGCAAATGCAGTACCGTGAGCGCGCAGCATCCCTATCCGTGGCCAGTCCGTGGCCGAGTGACCCGAAGATCGTTGCCGGGCGCCGCTAGCGGCTGGCTATTCACCAGGCCATTCATGAACTGGAAGGAGGAACCGGATGAGACCTCACCGCACCCGGTTCTTGTCTCTCACGGCCGTCACCGCCTTGGCGGCGATGGTCGTCGCCGCCTGCAGCAGCAGCGGCAGCAGTAGCACCGGCACTACCGGCAGCAGCAACAAGTCACCCATCATGATCGGAGCCTCGCTCTCGCTGACGGGCGACAACTCCGTTGACGGCCAGGCATTCCAGCGCGGCTACCTGCTCTGGCAGAACTACGTCAACAGCCACGGCGGCCTGGATGGCGGCCGCAAGGTGCAGATGGTGTTCCTCAACGACGCCAGCGACCCGACCACGGTCACGACCAACTACACCAAGCTGATCGCCCAGCAGAAGGTGAACCTGGTGGTCGGGCCGTTCTCCACCCTGCTGACGGTCCCGTCCGCGAAGGTCGCGGCCCGTTACGGCTACGCGTTCATCGAGGGTGCCGGCGGCGGCCCGTCGGTCTTCGCGCTCGGTTTGCCCAACATCTTCGCCGTGAGCCCGGCCGTGCAGAACCAGCTGGTGCCGTTCGCCAACTGGGTCGCCTCGCTGCCGGCCAGCCAGCGGCCGAAGACGGCCGCCTACCCGATGGTGAACGACCCGTTCGCTGACCCGATGACCATGACCGCGCAGGGCATCCTGCAGAAGGCCGGGGTCAAGACCGTCTACTCCAAGATCTACCCGGCGGAGAATCCCGACTACAAGGCGGGCGCGGACTCAGTGGCCGCGACCGGCGCGCAGATGGTGGTGCTCGGCTCCGTGGACGTGCCGACAGTGTCAGCGTTCATGCAGGCGTTCGAGCAGCAGCACTACAACCCGAAGATCTTCGCCGCGTCGTCCGGGCCTGACCAGGGTGCGGCGTTCCTCAAGGTGGTCGGAACCAACAACGCCACCGGGACATTCGTCCCCAACGGCTGGTACGGCTCCCTCCAGAACCCGCTGAACCAGGCGATGGTCGCCGCCTACATCGCCAAGTACGGCGGCACCCCGTCCGACATCAACGCCGACGTGGCCGAGGCGTACTCGGTCGGCGAGGTCGCGGCCGCAGCGATCACCGCCACCAAGAGCGTCGACAACGCCAAGATCATCTCGTACCTGCACAGCGGCGTCACGCTGCAGACCGTGCAGGGGCCGGCGAAGTTCAACAGCGTGGGCGTGAACACCGTGGCTCAGGAGTTCATCTTCCAGTGGCAGAGTGGCGGCAAGTTCGTGCAGGTGCTGCCGACCACGGCCGCCGGCTCGGTGTCGCTCGTCAACCCGAAGCCCAATTGGGGCAGCTGACCAGTGCGGTGCGCGGGGCGGACGGAGCCCGGCCGGCACGTCGTGCCCACAGCGGCCCGTCCGCTCCGCGCACTCCAATGACGGGAAAGGGAGAAACAAGATGAGGCGCCCCCCCCGCGCCAGGTTCTTGGCGCTCATGGTTTTCACCGCGGCATCCGCGCTTGTCATCGCCGCGTGCGGCGGCGGTGCCACGGGCACGTCGGCCGGCAGCCCGGTCACGGTCGGGATCTCGGTCCCGCTGACCGGCCAGTTCTCCGCGGACGGCCTCGCCTGCGAGAAGGGCGCCGAGCTGTGGGCCAGCGACGTCAACGCCGCTGGCGGCCTGCTCGGCCACCCAGTCCAGCTGAAGTTCCTCAATGACAACAGCGACCCGAATAGGGCCGCCAAGGACTACGCGCAGCTCATCGGCACTGACCACGTCAACTTCGTCCTCGGCCCGTTCTCATCGCTGCTGACGCACGCCGCGGGGCCTGCTGTGGCTCGCTTCGGCTACGCGTTCGTAGAAGGCTCCGGCGGCGCGCCTTCGGTCTTCGCGCTCAAGGAGAACAACCTGTTCGGCGTGAGCCCGCCGGTCGTGAACCAGATGGTGCCGTTCGCCGACTGGGTGAAGTCCCTGCCGCTCAGCCAGCGGCCGAAGACAGCCGCCTATCCCATGGTCGACGACCCGTTCGCCGACCCGCCCGTGAAGACCGCCCAGGCGATCCTGGAGGGTGCTGGCATCAAGACGGTGTACCAGCACGCCCCCATCAACCCGGCGACCAACCTCACGCCGTTCGCGAACGCCGTGGCCGCGAGCGGTGCGCAGATCGTGGTGCTCGGCTCGGTAGACGTGCCCACGGTGCTGGCCTTCGTCCGCGCGTTCGAGGCCGCGCACTACACCCCGAAGATGTTCCTCGCGGCGTCCGGGCCGGACCAGGGCCTGGCGTTCACCAACGTCGTGGGGCCGGGCAACGCCAACGGGATGATGGTGCCCAACGGCTGGTCCGGCGGCTTGGCGAACGCGGAGAGCCATCTGATGATCCAGAACTACATCGCCAAGTACGGCGGCACCGCCTCACAGGTCAACACCGACACGGCCGAGACCTACTCGGCGGGCCAGGTCCTGGCGGACGCGGTCAACGCCACCAACAGCCTCGACAACGCCAAGATCATCACTTACCTGCACAGCGGCGTCACGGTGCAGAGCGTGCAAGGCTCGGCCAAATTCGCCAGCGATGGCGAGAACACCGCGGCTCAGGAGTTCATCTTCCAGTGGCAGAACGGCCAGTTCGTGCAGGTCCTGCCCTCGAATGCGCCCGGCTCGTCGCAGATCTTGGCCACCAAGACGCCGTGGCTGACCGGGTAGGCCACACACGACACACAAGCCCGAACTGACACCGCAGAACCGACACGCAGAAACTGACCGGCATGCAGGGCTGGCGCACACGGGCTAGCAGGCACGCAGAGCACGGAGCTGACATGGGACGCCAACTCTCTGAGGCCATCGTCGACGGCATACTCGCCGGCGGGGTCTATGCGCTGATGGCCGTCGGGCTGACGCTGATCTTCGGCGTGCTCGACATCATCAACATCGCCCAGGGCATCCTGGTCGTGCTGGCCGCTTACCTCAGCTACGTGCTCAGCGTGCACCTGCATATCGACCTGTTCCTCGGGCTGTTCATCACCGTCCCGGCGATGTTCGTGATCGGCGTCGCCATCCACTGGGCGTTCATCCGTCCGCTCCGCGGCCGGGAGCGGACCTCGATGTCCCTGCTGGCCAGCTACGCGGTGGCGCTCATCATCGAGGGCGTGCTGTACACGATCTTCGGGTCGAACTACACCAATCTGCGCGCCTGGTACGTCACCGGGGCGGTGAAGGTATTCGGCTTCTACCTGTCCTACATCTATCTCCTCGGCTTCGCCCTCGCCGTCGTCCTGGTCCTGGCCCTCTACTTCACCTTGTACCGGACGCAGTTCGGCCGCAGCATCCGCGCCACGATGCAGGACCGGACGGCGGCGAGGCTGATCGGCATCGACGTGAACCGGGTGGCCGGACTCACCTTCGGGATCGGGGTCGCGGTCACCGCCGCGGGCGGCATGGTGTTCGGCGCCACCGGCGGCGGCTTCAACCCCAATACCGGGTATGACCTGATCTCACGGCTGCTGGCCATCATCATCCTCGGTGGCCTCGGCAGCATCGCTGGCGCGCTCGTGGCCGCCGTCTTCATGATCACATTGGAGGGCGTCGTGGATGTGCTCTGGTCGCCGAGCTGGTCGGTCGTGGTCTTCTACGGCGCACTCGTCCTCGTGCTCGTGGTCCGGCCGCAAGGACTGTTCGGCCGCACCGCTGCGAGGGCGCAATGAGCTCACTAACGGCCGGGCCGCCAGCCGCCGGGAGCCAGATCCCCATGCGGACCCTCCGGCTCGCGGGCATCGGCGTCATGCTGGCGGTGCTCATTGCCTACCCGCTGGTGATCACCGACGCGCTCTACGCCGAGTTCGGCGTGCTCACGCTGCTCTTCGTCGCCTGGGCGGTCGCCTGGAACATGTTCTCGGGGTACTCCGGCTACATCTCACTCGGGCACGCGGTGTTCTTCGGCACCGGGGCGTACGCGGTCGGGCTGCTGACCGAGCACCTGCACCTGACCGGGAGCCAGATTTTCTGGCTGCTCCCGCTGGGCGGCGTGGCTGGAGCCGTGGTCGCCGTGCCGTTCGGGCTCATCGCGCTGCGGGTGCGGCGGCACACCTTCGTGGTGATCACGATCGCTGTCTTCTTCATCTTCCAGCTGATGGCCTACAACTTCTCCTTCACCGGCGGGAACAGCGGGCTCAGCACGCCCGCCTTCTTCTGGTCGCCGGCCACGTACAACAACCCCTTCTACTACGCCGCACTGATCCTCGCGGTCGGCACCGTAGTCCTGTCGTGGCTGGTCCGGGGGTCTCGCTTCGGCCTGCAGCTGCTGGCCATCAGGGACGATGAGGACCGGGCCCGTGGCCTGGGGGTGCGGGCCATGCGGGTGAAGCTCAGCGCGTTCGTGATCTCGGCGGCGATCACCGGGGTCGTCGGCGCGCTGTGGTGGTTCCTGATCGGCCAGGCGTTGCCGAACACCGTGTTCAACCCGGCGTTCGACCTGTCCATCGCGCTGATGGCATTTCTCGGCGGGTTCGGCACACTCGCCGGGCCGATCCTGGGCGGGCTGATCCTCGAGCCGCTGCAGCAGTACGTCACGATCACGTTCACCAACGGGTACCTCGGCGAGATCCTCCTTGGCGCCCTGTTCCTGCTGGTGATCCTCTTCCTGCCGCGCGGGATCATCCCCACCGCACGGGAGCGGCTGACCGCCTGGCGAGCCTGGCGGGAGAGACGGGGCCCGCAGGCCGCGCCCATCGGCGCGGCCGGGGCCGATCGGGCCGCGGCGGCCGGGCCGGTGGTCACCGGCCCTGAGACCGGCACGCGCAGCACACCGAGTGCGGGGAGCCCGCGATGACGGCGCTGCTGAGCACCGAAGGTGTCGCCAAGGCATTCGGTGGGGTGCACGCGCTGACCGACTGCACGCTCGAGGTGCAGGAGGGCAGCATCGCGGGCCTGATCGGGCCTAACGGCTCCGGCAAGACGACGTTGTTCAACGTGGTCACCGGCTACGAGCGGGTGGACAGCGGCCATGTCTACCTGGGCGGCCGGGAGATCACGAATGCCCCGCCGGACAAGGTGTTCGCGGCCGGCATCGGCCGGACCTTCCAGCTGACCCGGGTCTTCCCCCGGCTTACGGTCATGGAGAACATGATCGTCGCGGCCCAGCACAAGGAGCGCGGGCGCGGGTGGGGCGGCATGCACATGCCGCTCGCCCGGGCCGGCGGCCCCGCCACCCGGCGCCGCGCGACGGAACTGCTGGAGTTCACCACGATCGCGAAGTACGCCGGCGCCCTGGCCGACACCCTGTCCTACGGGCAGCGCAAACTGCTCGAAATGGCTTACGTGCTGATGGCCGAGCCCGCGATCGTCCTTCTCGATGAGCCGGCCGGCGGGGTGAACCCCACCCTCATCACCCTCATCGCCGACCGGATCCGCCAGCTGAACTCCCAGGGCACGACGTTTCTCATTGTGGAGCACAACATGGACTTCGTGATGGGCTTGTGTGATCAGGTCACGGTCCTCGACTACGGCACGGCGGTCGTGACGGGCCCACCTGACGTGATCAGAAGTGACCACCGGGTACTCGATGCCTACCTCGGGACTGCGGAGGAAGACGATGACATCCCCGCTGCGTGAGGAACCCTCGGCCGGCCCCTCGGTGTCGGAAGGCACAGCCGCCCTGGTCGTGCAGGACATCGTGGTCGGTTACGGCGGCGGCGACGTGCTGCGCGGCGTATCCCTGCAGGTGCACCAGGGCGGGATCACCTGCGTCGTGGGGCCGAACGGAGCCGGGAAGTCCACCCTCCTCGGCGCCATCAGCGGGCTGCTCCGCCCCCGGCTCGGCCAGATCAGCCTGCACGGTGACGTGCTGACCGGCCGCAGTCCCCGGCAGATCCTGCAGATGGGCGTGGTGCAGGTGCCGCAGAATCACAGCCTGTTCCGCGAGATGACGGTCCGCGAGAACATCGTGCTCGGCGGGTACATCCTGCGTGAGCGAGGGCTCCCTGAGCGCAGGCTCGATGCGGTCCTTGAGATGTTTCCCCAGGTCACTGAGTGGCTCGGGAAGAAGGCGGGCAGCCTGTCCGGTGGGCAGCAGCGCCTGGTCGAGTTTGCCCGCAGCCTGATGCTCGACCCGAAGCTGGTCATCCTGGACGAGCCGTCGATGGGCCTGTCCCCGAAGGTCCTCAAGTCCGTGTTCGACGCGGTCCGGATGATGAACCGGCAGGGCAAGACGGTCCTGCTGGTGGAGCAGAACGCGCGGGCCGGGCTGCGGCTGTCCACCCACGGCGTGGTCCTGGAGAACGGGCAGGTCCGGCTGGCCGGCACCGGCCGCGAAGTGCTTGAGCACCCAGAGATAGGCGCGCTGTACCTCGGCGGTGCAGTCACAACCGGGAACGGGGTGAACGGGACCAGCCCAGCCAGTGCGGCGAACGGGCCGGCCCCGAGGAACTCGTTTTGACCATCGACGCGCCCTTGATCATCGACGCGCACTGCCACGTCATCGTCCCGGAGATGACGGCCGTCACGGTGCCGGAGCACTGGCGCCCGGTCATCACCCGTGAGCACGGCCACCAGGTGGTCGGCTTCCGCGGCCACGAGATCCGCTCCGTCGTGGGCGAGTTCACCGACGCCGACGCGATGCTCGGCGAGGCGGCCGTGGCCGGGGTCACGCACCTGCTCCTGTCCCCATGGATCAACCTGGTGCCGGTCGAGGCGGGCCCCGATGAGGCGCGCATCGTCTGCCAGGTGCAGAACGACGCGCTGGCCCGGATCGCCGCCGCCCGCCCGGGCCAGATCAGCGCGGTGGGCGCGGTACCGCTGCAGGATCCGGAGCTGGCGGCGCGCGAGCTCAAGGAGCTGGTCACGATCCCCGGCATCTGCGGGGTGGAGATCCCGTCCAGCGTGGGTGGCCGCTATCTGGGCGATGAGTTCTTCCTGCCGTTCTGGGCGGCGGCCGAGGAAGCGGGCGCGCTCGTGTTCATCCACCCGTCCACGCATGGGTTCGGGGTGCCTGCCCTCGACGGGTACTACCTGTGGAACTCGGTCGGCAACCCGCTGGAGACCGCCGTCACGGCGGCGCACATCGCGGTGAGCGGCGTGCTGGAGCGCCACCCCCAGCTCCGGGTGCTGCTGGCCCACGGCGGCGGCGCCCTTCCCGTGGTGCGCGGACGGCTCCGGCGCGCCTACGCCGTCCGCCCGGAGGCGCGGGCGCGCAGCCAGGACGGCCCGGACCAGTCGCTGCGCAGGTTCTACTATGACACCGTGACCCATGATCAGGACCTCCTCGCCGACCTGGTGCGGTACGCCGGCCCGGGGCAGGTGCTGCTCGGCTCGGACCGCCCCTTCGACATGGGGACGGACCGGCCGGTTGACGAGGTGCGCGCGCTCGGGCTCGGGGATGAGGAAGGCCTCGTCCTCGGCGGCAACGCGGAGCGCCTGCTGGGGCTGGCCCGTGGCTGAGCCCGCCGGCCGGCCCCGCCCGCCCGGAGAAGCGCAGCACGGGGGAGCGCTGCTCGCGGACCTGCTGATGGAACACGGGGTGCGGCACGTCTTCGGCGTGCCGGGCGGCCAGACGCTGGCGCTCTACGACGCGATTTTGGACCGTGAGCCCGCTCTGCGGCACGTGCTGACCCGTGACGAGCGCACGGCGGGCTACGCGGCCGACGGTTACGCCCGGGTCACCGGCCGGGCGGGCGTCTGCGACGCGACCGTCGGGCCGGGCGCGGCCAAGCTGCCGTCCGGCCTCGGCGAGGCCCTCGGCGCCTCGGTGCCCGTCGTCGCGCTGGTGAGTGACCTGCCTGCCCGGCTGCTGCCGCACCGGTACCGGAGCGCCGCGTCGCAGGCGCTCGACCAGGCGGCCCTGCTGGCCGCGGTGACCAAGTGGCAGGCGGCCGTCCCGGACGCGGCCACGATGCCCGCTCTCGTGCGGCAGGCTTTCCGCGAGGCGACGAGCGGCCGCCCGGGGCCGGTCGCGCTGTTCCTGCCCCAGGACGTCCTCGATGGGCCAGCCGGAGACACCAGCGGCAGCCCGTCACCGTACACCAGCGCGCGGTTCGGCCGCTTCCCGGCCTTCCGGCCGGTGCCCGAGCCTGGCGACGTGGCCGCCGCCGCCGCGGTGCTCCGCGGCGCCCGGCGCCCGTTCGTGCTGGCGGGCGGGGGAGTCATGCACTCCGGGGCAGGGCGGGAACTCACCGCGCTGGCCGAACGGATCTCGGCCGCCGTGGGCACGACCCTGTCCGGCAAGGGGGCGATCGCGGAGGACCACCCGCTGAGCGTGGGCGTGACCGGCTCGATGGGCACGACCGCGGCGGCCGCCGCCCTGGCCGAAGCGGATGTCGTGCTGCTGGCCGGAGCCAAGGGCAGCAGCGGCGCGACGTTCAGCTGGACATTGCCCCGCGCTGACCAGGTGGTAGTGCAGCTCGATGTGGACCCAGCGGAGCTTGGCCGGGCGTTCCCGTTGCAGGCTGCCCTGCTCGGGGACGCACAGGCAGGCCTGCAGGCTCTCACCGCGGCCCTGAGCGCCCCAGCGGGCGACGGCCTCGCGGATGGCGAGCCGGGCCGGGCGGAGTGGCGGGCGCGAGTCGCCGAGCTCACCGCGCTATGGCGTGCCGAGCGTGACCACGAGCGGGCCAGCGACGCCGTTCCGATCGCGCCCCAGCGGGTGCTGGCCGCGCTCGAGGCGGCGCTGGGCCCGGAGGACGTCCTGGTCTGCGATGCCAGCCTGGCCAGCGGATGGGGCGGCGTGTACCTCGAGCAGCGCATGCCCGGCCGGCGGGTGCTCTGCCCGCGGGGGCAGGCCGGCCTCGGCTACGCGCTGCCCGCCGCGCTGGGCGTGGCCACCGCTGACCCAGGGCGCCGGACGGTGGTGCTGACCGGTGACGGCGCGCTCGGCTATGCGGCGGGCGAGCTGGCCACGCTGGCCGAGCACGGCCTGCCGGTCACCGTGGTAGTGCTCAACAACCGCTCGCTCGGCTGGATCCGCTGGTACCGGCGGATCACCTTCGGCCGTGGCTGGGAGGACGAAGACTTCGCCGACGTGGCCTTCGCCGAGGTGGCCAGCGGGTTCGGGCTGCACGGCCAGCGCGTCACCGAGCCCGGGCAGCTGGGCCCGGCCCTGCGGGGCGCCCTCACCGGGCGCCCGGCCCTCGTCGACGTGGTGACCGAGGCCTGGCAGACCCCGATCAGGGCGCACCGGCGCGCCGCCGAGCCCACCGCCGAAGGCGCGACCACCGCCGGATATGGAGGCTGACAGATGCCCCGTCACCCCGACCGCCAGATCGAGCGCCTCGCGCAGCCAGCCGCCGCCCGGTTGCTCAGCGGCAGCGGCATCGCCGTTGTCGCGACGGGCAGCGTCGAGCAGCATGGCGGGCATCTGCCGCTCGGCACCGATGCCTTCGCGGCGCTGTCGATCGCCGAGCGGGTGGCCGACCGGCTCGACACCCTCGTGGTCTCGCTCGGCCCGGTCGGTGTCGCGCACTACCACCTGCCGTGGCCGGGGACGCTCTCGCTGCAGCCAGCTACCCTGGCCGCGGTCCTCGTCGACATCTGCGCAGGCCTGAGCGGCGCAGGTGCGCACCGCATCGTGGTGGTGAACTGGCATGAGGGCAACTCGGCCACCCTCCGGCTGGCCGCGGACGAGGCCCAGCGGCGCCATGGGGTCCAGGTGGTGATCGCCGAATCGCACGTGATCACCCACACGTTGTATCCGGAGGAAATGGAGTTCACCCACGCGGGGTCGATGGAGACGGCGGCCGTGCTGGCCTACGAGGCCGGGCTTGTGCACCTGGACCAGGCCACGCCGCCCAGCGAGCGGGCCGCGGGTGAGGCTGCGCACGGGCTGTTCCGGCGCCCCGATGTCTACCCGGTGCTACGCGACTTCCACGAGATCGCCGCGACCGGCTGGTACGGGCGGCCGGAACGGGCCGAGGCGGGACGGGCGGAGGAGATCGCCGAGGCGGTGGCCGATCATGTGGTCCGCCGCGCCCGGGAGATCTGGGCCGCGCTCGGTGACGCGGCCGCGCCGCCCGCCGGGCCGGTGGAGGAAGGCGACGGAGTGGGACCAGCCACGGTCGGAGCGGGCCTGTGATCAGCCAGCCAGCGGCCAGCCAGCCAGCGGCCAGCCAGCCAGCGGCGCCGCAGCGGATGCGGGCGGCCCTGCTGCGCGAGTTCGGGCGCCTCACCCTCGAACAGGTGCCCGTGCCGGTGCCAGGGCCGGGCGAGGTGCTGGTCCGGGTGCGCGCCTGCGGGCTCTGCGGGACCGACCTGAAGATCGTGAGCGGCGGTTTCCGGGGGACCTGGCCGCCCTCGCTGCCCTTCATCATCGGCCACGAGTGGTCCGGTGAGGTCGCCGCGCTCGGGCCGGGAACCGAGCGCAGCGGGCTGGCGCCCGGGGACCGCGTGGTGGCCGAGAACCACACCGGCTGCGGCAGCTGCCCGATGTGCCGGGCCGGGCGTTACAACCTGTGTGAGCGGGTGCGCGAGCCCGGATTCAAGCTGTACGGCCACACCGCCCCGGGCGCCCTGGCCGAGTACGCGGTCCGTCCCGCGGTCGCGCTGCACAAGGTCCCGCCGGGCGTCAGCGACGTGGCTGCCGCGCTGGTCAATCAGGGCGCGCTCACCGTGCACGCGGCGCGCCGCGCCCAGGTCGGCCCCGGTGACAGCGTGGCCGTGTTCGGCCCGGGCCTGCTCGGCCTGCTCATGCTGCAAGTGGCCCGGGCGGCCGGGGCGACCCAGGTGGTCATGGTCGGCCGGGGCAAACGGCTCACGGTGGCCCGCGAGCTCGGCAGCACCCATATCGTCGATTACGAGGCGACCGACCCGGTCGCCGGGGTCCGGGCGGCAACCGGCGGCCGCGGGGCGGACTGCGTGTTCGACTGCTCGGGGAACACCTCGGTCATCCCGCAGGCACTGCGGTCGGTGCGGCGCGGCGGGTCGGTGGCCCTGCTCGGCCTGGCTGGCGGCGCCGCCGCGGAACTGCCCGTGGACCTGGTGACCCTCGACGAGCTGAATGTCCTCGGGGTACGTTCGAGTCCGAACGCCTATCCGGCCATGATCGCCCTCCTGGCCTCAGGCGCGATCCGCACCGAGCCACTCACCGCCGACCTCTATCCCCTGTCCGACGTGGCCGCGGCCTTCGACGCGCTCGCGCGGCGGGAGGCGATCCGCCCGATCATCACCATGTAACCCCTGCCGCGCCCGCGCAACTGAGGAGCTCGCCATGCCAGTCGTGCTACATCCCGACGAGCTGCCCGCCCAGCGCGGACCGGGCTGGGTTGAGCGCGCCTGGGCCGGTGCCGTCCCCTTCGGCGCCCCGGTCCCCATGGAGGCCCGCCACTGCGTCATCGAGCCAGGGGCGGCCGGGGCCGCCATGCGGCTGGGCGGGCAGGAGGCGCTGGTCTACGTGGCCGCTGGCGCCGGGACGGCCGAGGCCGGTGGCGAGCAGTTCGTGCTCGGCCCAGAAAGCGTGCTGTGGCTCGCCTCCTGCGACGAGGTCAGCCTGCGAGCCGGCGCGGAGGGGCTCGACGCCCTGGTCGCGGAATCCACCGGCCCGGCCGGGCCTGCGGGCCAGCCGCTGGTCAAGGTGTTCGCCGCGGCCGAGCTGCCCCACCTGGTCTCCACCCGGGACACCCGTGACCGGCTGGACCTGGTGACCGACGACGTGCCGGTCGGTGCGCAGCGGATCCGGGCCGACCGGATCACCTACCACCCGGGCGACACCGCCGCCGCCCACTACCACGCCGACTGCTATCACGTGTTCTGCGTGCTGGCCGGGTCAGGGCTGATGCACGCCGATCAGGGCGCCGCCCGGCTGGAGGCCGGCATGAGCGCGCTCGTCGGCCCGGGCGAAGTGCACTGGTTCGAGAACGACACCGACGCGAACTTCTCGTTCGTGGAGTTCTGGGCGCCGCCGCCGACCGACACGGTCTGGACCGTGACCGGCGACCGCTGCACCTGGGCCCCGAGCCGTTGAGCCGCGGATCACCCTCCGTGAACTAGACATCATCATCGCCGGGGGAAAGGCGAGTCGCCGGGGGGGGAAAGGCGAGTGATGGACGACCGGTGCAGGTCTATGGCGGGGACGACCCGGGCTCGCCACCCTCCCACGCCGAGCGGATCGCCGCCGAGTACGGCGGGCCGGTGACCACCGTCGTGTACCCCGAGGGTGTTCACATCCTGAACAACGTATGGCACAGGGCCAGGCCGCTCGTTGCTGACTGGCTCGCGGAAACGCTCTAGCGCGAAGGAGAACCATGGATTACACCAAAGCGGAGGCCAAACAGGCGGCCCGGGAGCGTTTCACCGGCCTCTGGGCGGCGACCACGACGCCGTTCGACGTGACCGGGGCGGTTGACTACGACGCGCTCCGGCGGGATCTTGACCGCCTCACCGATGGCCTGGAGATCGACGGAATCTTCTGCGGCGGGGTGATGAGCGAGTTCTGGGCCCTGACCGATTCTGAGCGGTGCCGCCTACTTGAGGTGGTGACCGACCAGACCCGGGGGAAATGCCCGGTCATCGCGCATACCGGTCACCACTGCGCGCTGCAGACGATCGAGCTGACCAGGCACGCCCAGAAGGCTGGCGCCGACTTCGCGGTGGTGATCAACCCCTACTACCCGCCGGCCTCGGACGAGGGCCTCTATGAATGGTTTGAGCTGGTGTGCCGGAGCGTGGACATCGGCGTGTGGCTGTTCGACACCGGATTCTCCGGCGTGGCGTTGTCCACCGAGCTCATCGAGCGGCTGGCCGCCATCGAGAACGTCTGCGGCATCAAGGTCGGCCGGGATCACGCCCGCTACCTAGAGGTGCTGGCCCGGGTCGGCGACCAGATCCTGGTCTGCGAGCCGAACGAGGGGACCTGGCTGGAGAACGTCCGCGACCACGGCCAGCGTGTTTTCATGTCCTCGGCGGCGCCCTACCTGTACCAGACCCCGGCCTGGCGGCCGATGCTCGAGTACACCGGGCTGGCGCTCGGCGGGGACTTCGCCGGTGCCGCTCAGGTCGCGGGAACGCTCGACCCGCTGCGTGCGGTGGCCGCCAAATGGCTGCACGGCAAGGCCCGGCGGATGGACTCGCTCGCCGCCATCAAGGCCTGGGCTGGTCTGGTCGGCATGTCCGGCGGCCCGGTCCGGGCGCCGCTCACCCCGCACACCCCGGCCGAGCAGGCAGATCTGGCGGCCGACCTCGCGGCGGCCGGGCTGCTGGCCGCCGACGCCTTACCGGAGCGGGCCAGCCGGAACGGTCACGGCCTCAGCAGCGGCTGACGGGCCGTCGGCGCGGCCATGACTTCCGCCGGGTCGTGGCCGAGATCGTGCAGCAGCACCGTCGCCGCGTTGCGGCCCGGGGCGCCGGTGATCGAGCCGCCCGGGTGGGTGCTCCCGCCGGTCTGGTACAGGCCGGGAATCGGCATCCGGTGCGACGCCCAGCCCGGCACGGGGCGCAGTGCGCCGCTGAACGCTGGCCCGCGGTTCCCGCCGTGGAAAGCGCCGTGGATCATGTGCGGGTTCAGCTGCTCGATATCGGGCGGGGACTTGACCAGATGCGCGAGGATCTTGTCATCGGTCAGGCCTGGGGCTACCAGGCGGAGGCGCTCCAGCTGGCGCCGGGCATGCTCTTCCTTCACGCTCTCCCATCCGCCCATGCCATCAGGCAGCTGGTAGGTCTGAGGGCCAAGGATTTTTACCGTGTGCATCCCGGCGGGCGCACGCCCAGGGTCGGCGAGGGTCGGCGTGGCCACGAGCAACCACGGCGGCTCGGCGATGAAGCGCCCCGCCCGCAGGTCGGCGCCGAGCTGGATCAGGTCCTCCGGCCACCCGGCGATCCCGGCCGACACCGCGGTGCGCGGGCCTTCCGGTGTCTCGAACTCCGGGGGGGCACTGGTGGCGTAGTAGGCCGCGAACCCCGGCACCCCCACGTCATAGGTGTCCACGCCGTAGTGGAACTCCTCAGGCCAGGCGTCCGCGGGCGCCATGTCCCGCAGGTGCTTGATGTGGATCGTGGAGACCACGGCCGTGCCCGCCCGGTACTGCTCGCCGTCGTCGGTCTCGACCCCGGTGCAGCGGCCGTCTTCCAGCAGCAGCCTGGTCACCCGCCGGTTGCAGAGCACGGTGCCGCCGTGATCGGCGAGATACCCGGTCAGGGCCGCGGTCAGGGCCGCTGACCCGCCGATCGGGATGGACCAGCTGCGCTGCTGGCGGCCGAAGACCTGCGAGTACGGCAGGACACCCGAGCCTGGCGTGTCCACGGGCTGGAAGATCTGGAAGGCCATCCAGAGCAGGAAGGCCTGGACGTGCCGGCTGGTGAACTCGTGGCGCACCACCTCTATCGCGCTCAGCTGCCGCCTGCGGGCCCAGATCCACCCTTGCGGGTGCTCGGCGAGCATCTGGTCGAGGGACGGGCCGAACCCGATCGGGGTGAACTGCGAACGGCTGAAGATCGTCTTGACCTGGTCATACTCGTCGAGCAGGCGGATGTAGGCGGCCGCGTCTTCCTTGGAGAAGCGCGCCACCTCGGCCGCGGTCCTGTCCCTGTCCAGCCACATGGTGAACTGCTCGCCGTCGGGGAACGCCACGTGTTCCACGGGGTCGGGCTCGGCGTAGCGAAGGCCGTAGTCGGCGATCAGCCCGAGTTCGTCGGCCAGCAGCGCCGGGTTGACGCGGATCATGGTGTGCCCGGTGGCGCAGGTGTCGATCCCGAACCCTGGCAGCAGCAGTTCCTCGGTGGCGGCGCCGCCGCCTGGGATGTGCCGCGCGTCCAGGACCAGGCAGCGGTACCCCGCCTTGGCCAGATAGCAGGCGGTGAGCAGGCTGTTGTGCCCGGCGCCCGCCACCACGACGTCTGTGTCTCCCGCTCGCTTCCGGGGCCCCGCCCGCCTCCCCGTTCCCCCTTCACTGCGCCGCCTTCCCTCGTCGCTCGTTCCTCGCTCCTCAGTCCAGGCGGCGCCGCGCCCCTCCAGCTCGCTCATACTGCAAACCATTGCAGGTGAAACGCTCCTGGACAAGGCCGGATTTAGCTGAACACATCCTGAGCATGCATCCACGGAGCGCCGGGCAGGCCAGACGGCATCAGGCGCCGGCGGCGCTGGCCAGGGCGCGGAGGGCCGGGCCGGTGAGCCGGTGCACGGTCCATTCGTCCATCGGGACCGCGCCGAGTGAGGCGTAGAAGCCCAGGGCGGGGGAATTCCAGTCCAGGACCGACCATTCCAGCCGGGCATATCCGCGCTCCACGCAAATGCGGGCCAGTTCGGCGAGCAGCGCCCGGCCGTGCCCGTAGCGGCGCATGTCCGGCCTGACGTAGAGATCCTCCAGGTAGATCCCGTGCTTACCTTCCCAGGTCGAGAAGCTGAGGAACCAGAGCGCAACGCCGACGACCTCGCCGTCCTGCTCGGCCACATGCGCGAACACGGCCGGGCGATCGGCCATGAGAGATAGGCGCAAATCCTCTTCTGTGGCGGTGATCTGATCCAGCGCCTTTTCGTACTCGGCCAGATCACGGATGAGCTGGTAGATCATGGGCACGTCGCCGGCCCGGGCCGGCCGGATCAGCGGGTCACCCCAGCGCCGCGCCCACCGCAAGGCCGGCTCCGGCGGCTGGCGTCCCGTGCTGATCACCGGCCCTGTGCTGGTCACTGACACTGTGCTGGTCCTCGGCCCCGTGCTGGTCCTCGGCGCCGTTCGGGTCATCGGTGGCGACCGGGATCCGGTAGCGGAGCCGGAACCGGTCGGCGGCGATAACGATCTCCCCGGCCTCGACGGTTCGCGGCCCAGCGCGGTGCGCCCGCTCGATCAGCAGGACCATCGCACCGGCCGGGATCTCCAGGGCGGCGGCCTCGGCCGACAGCGACGGCCGCACCGAGATGTCCTCCACCACCTGGTCCACGCAGACGCCGATGACCTTCATCCGCTCGATCACCCCACGCCCGGCGAACGGGCCCTGCTCGGGGAGGAGCACCGGGGTATGGGCGGTGAGTTCCGCGGGCTCGTAGCTGGTGGCCATCTGCACGGGGGTGCCATCCGCGCTGAGCAGGTACCTGGTCCGGGTCACCGGGACATCGCCAGGCCCCAGTCCGAGCCGACGCGCGATGTGCGGTGGCGCGAGGACGCGCTCGGACTGATGCTCCCAGGACAGCCGGGGCGAGTGCGCCTCGCGGTCCGCGGTGCCTTCGCCCCGCTGCGCATCCTCGAGCCCGAACGGTGACCCGGGAAAATGCAGCCGGTCATGGGCGAGGTGGGCGGCGGCGGGTACCTTGCGGACGTACGACCCCGAGCCTGCCCTGGCCTCGATGAGGCCCTCGGTGGCCAGGACCTGGAGGGCGTGCTTGGCCGCGGTCTCCCCGACGCCGTACCTGGCGATGATCCCGTTCCTGGATGGCACCCTGGCGCCGGGCGGGAGCAGGCCGCCGCGGATCTGCTCCCGCAGATCCTCAAGCACACGCAGATAGACCGGATCAGTTGAGGCAGCCATGGCTCTCGATCCTCCTGACGTGACTGCACGACGGCGGTCACGAGTCCAGCAGGCCAGTCGCCATTGTTGCCGAACCGCCAGCAAGCTGTGTCCTAACGACCATCTTGTGACCATAGCTTTGCCGGGGGTAATTAGGGAGTTACTGTCAGAATTCGTTCGGCAGGATGTTGATTCCCCGGTCGCGGCAGGCCGGTATGCCTGGCTGCGGCGGCCAGCGGGCGCGCCGCATCGGGCCTACTGCTTCCTGGCGAAAATCAGGCCGTCCCCGATGGACAGCATCGCGAGTTCCACCCGCATGTCGGCGAGGGCATGCTCGTTGAAGTCCCTGATCGCCCGGGCGTTGGGCTCGGGATCGGGGTCGAAGATCCGGCCGTGCAGGAATGTGTTGTCCACCAGGATGATCCCGCCGCTGCGGGTGCGCGGCACGATCTCGTCCCAGTAGCTTACGTACCCGGTCTTGTCGGCGTCTATGAACGACAGGTCGAACGACGCGTCCCGCGGCAGGGCCCGCAGCGTGTCGATCGCCGGGCCAAGCCGCAACTCGATGCGGTCAGCGAGGCCCGCCTTGTGCCAGTACTCCCGGGCCAGCGATGTCCAGTCCTCGTTCACGTCACAGCAGGTGAGCCTGCCCCCCTCGGCCAGGCCTCGGGCCAGGCAGATGGACGAGTACCCGGTGAAGGTGCCCACCTCGATCGCCCGCCGGGGCGCGATCAGCCGGCTCAGCAGGGTCATGAACGTGCCCTGCTCCGGGCCGATCTGCAGGATCACCTGGCCGGGGAAGCGCGCCGCGGTCTCCTCGATCAGGTCGCGCAGCAGCGCGTCCGGCGGGCTGCTGTGCGCGACGGCGTAGTCAAAGATCTGCCGGCTGACATGCTCGGTTCCTGAGGCCACCGGTCGAGGGTACCCCGCGCGCCCCCTGCGGCGTGTCTGTGGACCCCGTTGTGGATGAACCGGTGGACAGGCAAGCTGCACGGGGGATAACGGCGGGCGTTGTGTGGATGTCCTGTGGATGACCAAAAAATCTTGAGATTGCTGGCCGAAACCCCTTGTGCCGCCGTGCGCCGGGCAGTAGAAATTCTCTCACCACCGAAAACGACGACCATCCGGGGGCAACCCCGGAGGCGGAAGAACCGGGAAACCGGGCCTTCTCGCCGGGGAAATCAGCGACCGGTGGCAGGCCGGACAGCGCAAGGAGCCGAGCAATCGGCGGGCCGGTGCTGCGAGACCGGGTGAGGCCCCTCCATCTCATACATGGAGGGGCCTTACATTATTCTGCCTGACCTTTGACGGCTTGCAAGGTGTAGGTGCAGGGGAGCCGCCACGGCCGGTCGGCCAGCCGCCACTCACCGCCCTCGATGCGCTCCATCTGGCCGGGCAGGGCTTCCCAGGGCGCGCTGTCATGCTCATGCAGGCCGGTCAGGTCCATCCCGGCCGCCTGGAGCGCGGTGACGATCTCGCCCAAGCCGTGGTTCCACTCATGCGTCACGTTCTGCGTGAAGACCACGTCCGTCGCGACGTAGGTACCGCCCTCTTCCCAGACGGTGGGCTTGTCACGCTCGAAGTACGGGTTGTCCACGACGAGCAGGCCGTCCGGCCGCGCGTCAGCCAGCGACCACAGCATCGGATGCCCCTCCCGGAGGAACAGCCTCCCCCCGGGCCGCAGCAACCCGGCGACCACGTCCGCCCAGCGGCGGACGCTCGGCAGCCAGCACAGCGCGCCGATCCCGGTGAACACCAGGTCAAACTGGCCGGCGCCGAGGACCTTGACCGCGTCGTAGACATCAGCCTCGACAAAGTCCACCGCGGGGCCGGCCCGCCCGGCCAGACGGCGCGCCTCGGCCAGGGAGGCCGCCGAGAAATCCAGCCCGGTCATCGTCGCGCCGAGCCGGGCCAGCGAGATCGTGTCGGTGCCGATGTGGCACTGCAAGTGGACCCCGCGCAGGCCGTTGATGTCGCCGAGCAGCGGGCGGTCAAACCGCACCACGCTGCTGAGGAAGGACGGGTCGTCCGCAAAACGGGCGACGCCATAGTCGGGAGACGCCGCGTGCGCGGGCGCGCGCTCATCCCAGCTGGCCTGGTTCACCGCCCGGTAGTCCGTCATCGCCCCATCGTTCCACGCAGGCCCACGACCGCCGGGAAGGAGTCAGCCGGATGGGTTTCCCAGGCCGGATGGGCGCCTCAGACGGGGTAGGTGACGCTGGTCAGCCGTTCGGATTCCTGCCACAGCCGCTGCTGCGTGCTCTCGTCGTGGGAGCGGGCACTCGACTGCACTCGCCGTGGGTAGCCCTTGAGCTCGAAGCGGCCGCCGGGGCCGTAGTACTCTCCGCCGCGGGCGGCCGGGTCGGTGGCCGCGCGGAGCGTTGGCAGGGCGCCCATCTGCGCGCTCTGCGTGAAGGTCCAGCCAATGGCCCGGTTGGCCATCTGAAGCGCGGCTGGCATGTTGCGGGTCAGCTCGGTGCTCGACGTGCCGGGATGGGCCGCCAGCGCGGCCGTCCGCGCGTCAGCGGCGGCGAGCCGTCGCTGCAGCTCGTAGGTGAACAGCAGGTTGGCCAGCTTGGACTGGCCGTATCCGGCCACCCGCCCGGCGGACTGTAGATCATCGACGTGGATCCGGCCGCTGCGGTGACTGTTGCTGCTCACTGTGACCACGCGTGAGCCCTCGACGGGCAGCAGCCGGTCGAGCAGCAGGCCGGTGAGCGCGAAGTGACCGAGATGGTTGGTGCCGATCTGAAGCTCGAACCCGTCGGCCGTCACGCCGGGCGGAGGCACCATCAAGCCCGCGTTGTTGATGAGCAGGTCGAGGGTGTCATGGCTGGCCCGGATCTCTTCCGCCGCCTCGCGGACGGAGGCGAGCGAGGCCAGGTCAAGATGGACGACCGTCACGGCCGCCTGGGGCGCGGTGACGGCGATCCGGGCCGCGGCATCCTTGGCCTTGCCGGCGTCCCGGCAGGCGAGGACGACCGCTGCCCCGTGTTCGGCCAGCACCCGGGCCGTTTCGAACCCGATCCCGGAGTTGGCACCGGTGATCACCGCGGTGCGCCCGGCCTGATCCGGTACGTCTGCGGCGGTCCACAGTTCGCGTGTGCTGCCCGGCTGGCTCATCGGTCCCTGCCTGCCTAATGTTATTGGCTTTTGATGTAAGCGACTCTAGTGGCCTGTAAGAGGGGGGTCCTTTGACGTGCAGCCAAAGAAGACTCCTCTGACAGGCCACTGGCATGCGAGCCGCCTGATGGCAGGCCAGCCGCGCGCGAACCGGATCATTTGATGCCGCCGGGCGTAGCGGCGGTCCGGGCGGCCGGAGCGGCCGGCGGCGACTACGCTCGGCGCATGGCCTTGTCCCTGCACATACCCAGCCCGCCAGCGAACGGGTTTCATATCGGCCCGGCCTACATCCACTTCTACGGGCTGATGTACGTGGTCGGGATCGCAGCGGCGATCTTGATCACGCAACGGCGGTGGAAGGCGTCTGGCGGTGACCCGGCGCTGGTCGGGGACGTGGCGATCTGGGCGGTGCCGGCCGGGATCGTGGGCGGCCGGATCTATTTCGACCTGACCACGCCGAAGTACATCCCGCATCACTGGTACGGGGTGTTCGCGGTCTGGGACGGCGGCCTCGGGATCTGGGGCGGCATCGCCCTGGCGGCCGTGGTCGGCATCTGGCGGGTCCGCAGGGCGGGCGCGGACGTGGGCGTCTTCATGGACGCTGTCGCCCCGGCCCTGCTGGTGGCCCAGGGGATCGGCAGGATCGGGAACTACTTCAACCAGGAACTGTTCGGCGGGCCGACCAGCTTGCCGTGGGGGCTGGAGATTGCCCCGGCCTTCCGCCCGCTCGGGTACGCGCGATATGCCACGTTTCAACCGACGTTCCTGTATGAGCTGATCTTCGATGTGCTCCTGGCCGCGCTGCTGGTCTGGCTGGGGCACCATCGCGGCATCAAGCCGCCGGGCCTGTTCGCCCTGTACGTGACCGGGTACTCGGCATTCCGGATCTTCGAGGAGTCGTTGCGAGTCGACCCCTCTGAGCACTTCTTGGGCCTGCGGCTGAACTTCTATGTCGCGTCCGTCCTTACCGTCGTCGGCATCGCGTGGTTCGTGCGCACACAGCGCCCAAGGCCCGTTGTCGCCGGGGCCACACCCCCGGGCGATGAGAGCGGGCCGGAAGGCGGGGATGAGGGCACAGCCGGGACCCGCGACGAGGTCACCGCGGCAACGGGGCATGACGACGTGGCCATGGATGATGCTGAAGCCGAGCCGGAGGGGGCGCCCGAGGCGGAACCCGCCGACGATGACCCCGCTCGCCAGCACTGACCTGCCCGCCGGCCCCGCCTGCCGGCACTGACCTGCCCGCCGCCCCCGCCTGCCGGCACTGACCTGCCCGCCGCCCCGCTCGCCGGCAGAACGTATTCGCGGCGGCCACCCCGCCGGTGCTCGCCTTGGGATGCCAGCACGCCATCTCTGGTGAGGCCAGCCCCCTGGTAGAAGTCGTCCCAGCACACTTGTGATGGGCCGCCCGCAGGCCATCTACTTGGCTCACGGCCTGGGGTACAGCCGGATCGCGCGATGCGCTCTGATAGCGGGGTGAACGGGCTTGCGTATTACCGTGACCTGGCTGCGCCTGGAGTTGCGCCGGCGCTGGCGGTCGCTCATCGTGCTGGCCCTGCTTGTCGCGCTGGCCACGGCGACGGTGCTCGCGGCTGCCGCGGGAGCGCGGCGCGGGCAGAGCGCGTACGGCCGGCTGTGGGTACGGACCCTGCCCGCGACGGCCACCGTGCTGCTCAACCAGCCGGGTTTCGACTGGGCCCAGATCCGCGCGTTGCCCGAGGTCAGTGCGCTGAGCATGTTCCCGGTCGGCTTCGGATTCGCGCTGGACTGCTGCCCGGGCGCGAGTACCGGATTCCCGCCCGCGGACAACGAGTTCACCCGGACGATCGAACGGCCGGTCGTGTTGGAGGGGCGGCTGTTCAACCCCGACCGCGCCGACGAGGTGCTGGTCACCCCCAAGTTCGTGGCGAGTTACGGCAAGGGTGTTGGCGACATGCTTACCTTGCACCTGGCCAGCCCGCGGCAGATGGACGCGGGATTCGACCGGTCCAGTGGACCGCGCGGGCCGAAGATCCGGGCCCGCATCGTCGGGGTGATCCGTACGCCCTGGGGACTCGGTGCGGACACGCCGGGGCAAAAGGGAGGCGTGCTCGCTTCGCCGGCCCTGTTTGCCCATTACCGCGCCAACATCATCGGCACGACCGGCCAGATATACATCAACGCGCTGGTGCGGCTCAAAGGGGGCACTGCCGCGATTCCCGCGTTCCGCGCCGACCTGGCCCGCGTGACCGGGCGGTCCGACATCGACGTGTGGAACAACCTGGTCTACTTCGGTGACCCGCTCCGCAGGGTCACCGGGTACGAGGCCGCCTGCTTGCTGGCCTTCGCGCTGGCGGCCCTGGTGGCCGCCTTCTTCCTGGTCGGCCAGTCCGTGGCCCGTTATACATCCTCCACCGTCGTGGATCTCCAGGTGTTGCAAGCGGTGGGGATGACGCGCCTGCAAGCCGTCGCGTCGGCCTCGGCCGCGCCTTTCCTGGCCGCGGCGGCGGGGACGACGGCCGGCGTGGCTGGCGCGATCGTGGCCTCGCGATGGATGCCGATCGGCGCGGCATCCATCATGGAGCCGCATCCGGGGCTCGACGTGGACTGGCTGGTGCTGGGCGCCGGCTGGATCATCGCCCCGCTCCTCGTGCTGGCCGGCTCGGCTGGCGCCGCGGCGATGGCGCTGACCGCCGGCCGGCGGCAGGGGGCCCCGCGCCGGTCCGCCGTCGCGGCGGCCGCGTCGGGAGCGGGGCTGCCCATACACGTGGTGGTCGGCGCCCGGTTCGCACTTGAGCCTGGACGCGGCCGGTCCGCCGTGCCGGTCCGGCCGGCTCTGCTGGGTGCGGTCGCGGGCGTGCTTGGCGTGCTCGCCGCCTTCACCTTCTCCGCCGGGGTCTCCGACGCTGCCGCCAACCCGGCACGCTTCGGGCAAACGTGGCAACTGGGCACCTTCCTCGGTCTCAACGGGCACGACTTCGGGCCCGCGGACCGGGTACTTCGCGCCGTCGCGGCCGACCGCGACGTGATCGGCGTCGATAACGCGCGTATCGCGGGGGCGCAATCGGGCCAGGTCTCCATCGAGAGCTTCACCTATCACCCGGTAGCCGGCAAGCGGCCGGCCATCGTCCTCACCGACGGGCGCATGCCCGCCACGCCCAACGAGATCGTGCTGGCTCCGACGACCGCCCGCGAGTTGCGCGCCGTGACGGGCTCCACGGTCCGGCTCACCGGCGCCGGGGCCCCGCAGGCGGTGACGGTGACGGGTATCGGCTTCGTCCCCGCGGGGCCGCACAACGGCTACGCCAACGGCGCGTGGCTCACCCCCGCCGGGTACGACCGGATTTTTGCGGGCGCGCACTATTCCTTCAAGTTCCACCTCGCGACAGTGGCGGTGCGGCCCGGCGCGGACATACAGGCGGTCGCGCGCAGGCTGAACGCCGCGGCCGCGGCCATCAAGGGCGGCCGGGCATTCACCTTCACGCCCCCGCCTGCGCTGCCGGCAGTCCAGCAGATCAAGGACCTGGAGGTGCTGCCGCTGGCGCTGAGCGCCTTCCTGGCCCTGCTGGCCATCGGCGCGGTCGGGCACGCCCTGTCCATCGCCGTGAACCGCCGGCGCCACGAACTGGCGGTCATGCGGGCGCTCGGGATGACCCGGCTGCAAACGCGGATGGTGGTCGCCACCCAGGCGAGCGTGCTCGCTGTGATCGGGCTGGTGTTCGGGGTGCCGCTCGGAGTCGCGCTCGGCCGTAGCCTCTGGCACGTGGTCGCCGGCTTCACGCCCGTGGCCTATAACCCGCCGCTCGCCGTGTGGGCGCTGCTGCTGATCGGCCCCATCGCCTTGCTGGCCGCGAACACGCTGGCCGCCTGGCCAGAACAGCAAGCCGCACGGCTACGCACCGGACAGGTTCTTCGCACCGAGTGATTCGAGCCAGTCGCCACCACGCCCGGCCTGCCGGAAGGTGCTCGGCCCCCGCTACGGAAGGCGACAGCTGGGGAAAGCGACGGCGTGGACGGCTATCTGGCCGTGGTGGGTGTCTGGTAGCGTCGCGGTGCACGTACACGACCCGAGGAGGTGAGACCCATTACCGCTGTATCAGGCTGGGTGCTCCCCTCCCTCGCGGCTGTGCGGTTCGTCTGACATAGGTGGCCGTGGGAGTGCCCGTAGGCATCCCGAAAGGCAACGGACCTATGCGCTTCACCTTGGAGACGACCTCGAACGGCGTCTCGGAACGTCTCTTCACCCTCGACGACATCCCCGGTGTGCTCTGGTCACCCGCCGATGCCACCGGTATCCGCCCCCTGGTGCTGCTGGGCCATGGCGGCGGGCAGCACAAGAAGGCCCCGGGCCTGGTGGCCCGCGCCCACCGCTACGTGACGGTCGGCGGCTTCGCGGTGGCGGCCATCGACGCGCCCGCGCACGGCGACCAGCCAAGAACCGAGCAGGACGAGCGGTCCGTGGCCGACATCAGGGAGCGAGTGGCAGCGGGTGAGCCCCTCGGCCCGCAGATCGCCCGCTTCAACGCAGCGCTGGCGGCGCGGGCGGTTCCCGAGTGGCGGGCCACCCTGGACGCGCTCCAGGCACTTGACTGCATCGGCGCGGGCGGGCCGGTGGGGTTCTGGGGCGTGTCGATGGGCAGCGGGATCGGCGTGCCGTTCGCCGCGGCCGAACCGCGGATCACTGCTGCCGTCTTGGGCCTCGCGGGCGGTGAAAACCTCGCCGAGGCGGCGGCCCGGATTACCGTCCCGGTCGAGTTCCTGCTGCAGTGGGACGACGAGGTGGTGCCGCGCGACTCGGGCCTCGCGCTATTCGCCGCCTTCGCCTCCGGCGAGAAGACGCTGCACGCCAACTCCGGCCGCCACGCGGGCGTACCCGCGTTCGAACTGGACAGCTCAGAGCGCTTCTTCACCCGCCACCTCCTCCAAGGCAGCGCCTCCGCATGACCGGATAGGCGGAACGAACAACGGAATAGCCAGTCACGCTACGAGTTGGTTCCCGATTCAGGGAGGACGGCGGCGCGCGTCGCTGGCGCCCTCGCTGAGCAGTTCGGTGTAGAGAGTCATCCCGGGTCGTTCCT
>WNFG01000315.1_pt1 | contig 63852 bp, 61 predicted proteins | sample 5400431 | NCBI WGS metagenome assembly WNFG01 (sample SAMN13153346, study PRJNA577476) | soil metagenome | isolation source: 120 cm saprolite under Douglas fir tree site 2 hole 3 replicate 2 | place: USA:California | collected 2015-04-18
CTGCTCAGAACTGGCCAGATTTGGCAAGGCCGCGTATACTCTCGTCCGCGAGGACGTGATTCCGTCGCCGTGTCATTTTTCGAAGGAGGGACTGATGGGTTCGGAACGAACTAGCCGCAGGGAGCTCCTCAAGGGCGGCGCCGCGTTGGCCGGTGGGGTCACGTTGGGAGAGTTAGCATCGAGCCAGGCACAAGCACACGACCATCCGATGACCCCGGGCAGCCAAAACGCTTCTCCGATGATCCCGGGCAGCAAGGAGTTGGTCGAATACGGCCAGCGCTCCCGTTACGTGACCTCGGTGCGCATACAGCACCCCCCCGGCGGCAGGCCTTCACCCGACGTGTTCGGGAAAGTGTTCCACGTGGCCGCGCCGCTGCAGGATTCTGTTGGCGTGATCACGCCATCGTCGCTCCACTATGTGGCGACGACCCGCGGCTCCTACATGCCGGACATCGATCCCAAGCTGCACACTCTGACGATTCACGGCCTGGTGGATCAGCCCCTGACCCTCACCATGGATGACTTGAAGCGCTTCCCGTCAGTCACCCGGTTGCATTTCATCGAGTGTGCGGGAAACCGGCACACTCCGCGACAAAAGACCGTGCAGGAAACGCACGGGATGACCAGTTGCGCCGAATGGACCGGCGTACTCCTTTCAACGCTGCTCAAGGAGTGCGGCCTGAAAGGCGGGGCGACATGGTTCGTCGCTGAAGGCGCCGAGGAAGTGAAGGGCGCCTCGAGCATGCCCATCACCAAGGCGATGGACGACTGCCTGATCGCCTACGGCATGAACGGCGAGGCCTTGCGGCCGCAGAAAGGGTTTCCGGTGCGCCTGATCCCCCCCGGCTTCGAGGGAATCTTCCACACCAAGTATCTGCGGCGCATCAAGGTCGTCGACCGGTATTACATGAACTACAACGACTTCGGGCATCTCCGTGCGGATCCGAAAGAGCTTGCGCTCAGCGAGCAGATCGGACCGAAGTCGGTCATCACTTACCCGTCCGGCGGACAGCAGCTGCCCGGCCGCGGATTCTACGAGATCAGCGGGCTGGCCTGGTCCGGCGGGGGCGCCATTCGTACCGTGGAGGTATCCACCGATGGCGGGAAGAAGTGGAACCTCGCCGAGCTCAAGACGACACCACAACGCATGGCGCACGTCCGGTTCGGCTATCAGTGGACTTGGGATGGAAGCGCGACCGAGATTCTTTCGCGCGCCACCGACGAGATCGGGCAGGTGCAGGCGCTGCGAGAGCAGATCGCCCAGTGGTGGAACGTGCCTGCGGAGCGAAATTACCGAGTGCCCGGGCTCGACAACAGCGTTATGCCTTGGAAGATCGCCAAGGACGGGAGCGTGACCAATGGGCTCGCTTAGGCTTGTCACGATTCTGCTGCTCCTGGGGAGCCCCGCGTTCGCGCAGTCGCCCACATATGGCGTAGGACGCACTCCGACCGCAGAAGAAATCCGCCGCATGGATATCTCGATCGGTCCCACGGGAGAGGAGCTCCCTCCCGGCCGCGGCACCGCCAAGGAGGGCGCTCAGGTCTTTGAGCAGAAGGGGTGCATCGCCTGCCATGGCCCGGCGGGCCTAGGGGGGATGGCGCCCGAGTTGCAATCGAAAAAAGGCCAGGATGTTCCCATCTGGAAACGGGAGCGCATCCTGCCGCTGCGCTCGCCGTTTGCGACGACGGTGTGGGATTACATCCGTCGCGGCATGCCTGCCATGAATGAGGGGACTCTCACCGCCAATGAGGTCTATTCGCTGACGGCCTACCTGCTCTTCTTGAACAAGGTGATCCCGGAGGACGAGGCCCTCGACCAACAGAGTCTGCCGAAGGTCAAGATGCCGATTGGCGATGATTACGCCAAGCTGCATGAGTGGAAGCCCAGGACGCCAAGGCTTGAGGGTTACCCCTACTAGCCCATCTTATTCAGCCGGGCTTTGATTTGAACTGACGGGCGTGGCAGCCACGCTGCCACACCCGTTTTGATCGACGATCGTCAACTCAGCTTCAGCCTGCCATTACGGCCCTTATCGGCCAACCGAAGGAGCGCGCGATGAAGAGGCAATCTCGACGGACGCTGTGCGCCGCAGGTCTAATCACGGCGGCGCTCGCCTCCGGCGCCTTCGCCCAGCAGCAGGAGGAGAAGCTTGGTACGCTGAGCTTCCCGACCTCCTGCGATCCGAAGGTGCAGGCGGAGTTCGAGCGCGGTGTCGCGATGATCCATTCCTACTGGTTCCTGGTCGCGCGCCGGGTGTTCGAGGGTGTCCTCCAGCAGGATCCCGGTTGCGCCATCGCCTATTGGGGCATTGCGATGGATTTGCTCGGCAACTCGCTGGGCGCTCCGCCGTCGCGCGAGAATGCCAATGCGGCCTGGGCTGCGCTGGAGAAGGCGCGCGAGATTGGCGCGAAGACGGATCGCGAGCGCGGCTGGATCGACGCGATTCGCGCTTACTACCGCGATCATGACAAGACCGACGTCGAGACCCGCCTGCGCACCTATAACAGCGCGATGGAGCAGATGGCTCAGCGCTACCCCGACGACTACGAGGTACAGGTTTTCTATGCGCTGACCTTGCAGGCGTCGGCCTCGAAGACCGACATGAGCTACGGAAACCAGCTCAAGTCGGTCGCCATCCTGGAAAAACTGTTCGAGCAGAACCCGCAGCATCCTGGCGTCTCGCACTTCATCATTCACGCCTACGACTTTCCGCCGCTCGCGGAGCGCGGCATCGCAGCGGCCAAGCGCTACGGAGGCATCGCGCCGGCGGTCCCGCACGCGCGTCACATGCCATCGCACATCTATTCGATGGTGGGGATGTGGGAGGAGTCGATCGCCTCGAATACATCCGCGATGGAAATCCAGCCCGACTACTACCACGCCGCCGATTTCACCGTGTATGCACACCTGCAACTGGCGCAGGACGTCAAGGCGAAGGCGCTGATCGACAAGGCGATTGCAACGCCGCCGCGCGGCGATCGTCCGAGCGGCTTCGGCAACTTCGTGGCGAAGGCGCTGATGGAGACGCGCTATCTGCTCGACCGCGGCGATTGGCAAGGCGCTGCGGCGATGCCGATGAACACCACCACGGTGCCGATAGCGGATTGCCTCTATCGGTTCACCCGCGGCCTCGGCATGGCGCGCAGCGGCGACGTTGTTGGCGCCAAGCAGGAGATCGAGGCCATGAAGGCGCTGCGCACGGCGCTGCAACGCGCCGATCAGTCCTACTGGGCCGATCGCACCGAGGAGCAGATGCTGGCTATTTCCGCCTGGATCGCGGCGGAGGAAGGCGCGCGCGACCAAGCGGTGCGGTTCATGCGTGCGGCCGCGGATGGCGAGGACGGCAGCATCAAGAACGTGATCATGGAAAACCGCCTCTATCCGCTGCGCGAGATGCTGGCCGAACTGCTGCTGGAAGTCGGCCAGCCCGCGCCGGCGCTCGAGGAATACGAGACCGCGCTCAAGCACACACCCAACCGCTACCGCGCGTTCTTCGGCGCCGCGCGCGCCTCCGACGCGGTGGGCAACCGTGCGCAGGCGGCCGAGTATTTCGGCAAGCTCGTAAACCTCGCCAAGAACGCCGATGCCGAGCGGCAGGAAGTGCGGGAGGCGAAGGCGTTCCTGGCGCGGAGGTGATAGGATCGCCGGCATGATCCGCTCGATCGCCATCGCTGCAACGCTCGGCGGGCTGGTCGCGGGCGTGGCCGCGTACGCGATCTATCCGTCGATGCGGCCGAGCGAGCCGACGCCGGCCGAGCAGGCGGCGGCCGCCCCCGACGACTGGCCGATCTGTACCATGACGGTCACGATGCCGGATGCCGAGTGGGCGAAGCTCGACCCCGAGTTCGCCGCCGGCAAGAAAGCGGTGGTCGCCGAGGACTGGGATGGTGCTATTGCGGTCCTGAAATCCGCCGCGTTACGCGATCCGCGCAACGCCGACATCCAGAACTACATTGGCTATGCCTATCGGCGGCTGCGCCAGATGGGGCCGGCGATCGGACATTACCAGCAGGCGCTGATGCTCAATCCGCGCCATCGCAGTGCCCACGAGCATCTCGGCGAAGCCGCACTGGTGCTCAGCGACGCTGCCACCGCCGAGCAGCACCTCGCGCATTTGGAAGACATCTGCCTCATCGGCTGCGAGGAGTACGACGACCTCAAGCGGGCGATCGCGGGGTATAAGAGGTTGGTGGCTCGCTGAAGAATGCAGCGCGGCCGGTGCCGTCTCGATCCACCGTCGTCGCATATTTTCTTCCGTCGTGACATCGCTAAATCAGCTTCAGCGCCTTCAGACTCGCGTGGCCGTCCTTGCCGACGATGAGATGGTCGTGCACGGCGATGCCGAGCGGGCGCGCGACCTCGACGATCGCCCGCGTCATGTCGATGTCGGCGCGCGAGGGGGTGGGATCGCCGGAGGGATGGTTGTGGACCAGGATCACGGCGGTGGCGGAGAGTTCGAGCGCGCGCTTGACCACCTCGCGCGGATAGACCGGGGTGTGATCGACGGTGCCGGTCTGATGCTGCTCGTCGGCGATCAAGTGGTTACCCTTGTCGAGGAACAAAATGCGGAAGTGCTCCTTGCTCTCGAAGGCCATGGCGGCCCGACAATAGTCGAGCACGTTCGACCACGACGACAGCACTTGGCGCTGTTTGACCTCGCCGCGCACGAGGCGATTGGCTGCCGCCTGCACGATCTTGAGTTCGGTGATGGCGGCCTCTCCCAGACCGTCGACCTCGTTGAGTCGTTCCGCCGGCGCCGCGATCACTTCCGAGAAGGAGCCGAACGTGGCGAGCAAGTTCTTCGCGAGCGGCTTCACGTCGCGTTGCGGGATGGCGCGGAACAGGATCAGCTCGAGCATTTCGTAATCGCTGATCGCCTCGCTGCCGGCCGCGAGAAATCGTTGCCGCAGGCGGCGGCGATGGCCGTGGTAATGCGCCGCCTTGTCGGCGGGTGATGTCGTCGTTTTGTCCCGGCCGGGCATCGGACCATCATCCGCGCCGCGCGTTCGATCGCGCAAGCGCCGCGCGCAAGGATGCCCGCTTCATCCGATTTTGCAATGGCGGCGCGGCGCTACGCGCGCGGGGCGGCGGAGGGGCGCGGGCGGTCGAGCCCTCGCGGCGACAGCGTGAAGATTTCGACGCCGCCTTCGGTCACCGCCACGGTATGCTCGAACTGGGCGGAGAGCGAACGATCGCGCGTCACCGCGGTCCAGCCGTCGGAAAGCACCTTCACGTGCGGGCGGCCGAGATTGATCATCGGCTCGACCGTGAAGAACATGCCGGGGCGCAGCACGATGCCCTCGCCCGGACGGCCGACGTGCACGATGTTGGGCTCGTCGTGGAACAGGCGGCCGACGCCGTGGCCGCAGAAGTCGCGCACCACGCTCATGTGCTGGGCCTCGACGTAGCTTTGGATAGCGGCGCCGATGTCGCCGGTGGTCGCGCCCGGCCGGATCACCGAAATGCCGCGCATCATCGCCTCGTAGGTGACCTCGATCAGGCGTTCGGCGCGGCGCGGGATCGCGCCCACGGCGTACATCCGACTGGAGTCGCCGTGCCAGCCGTCGAGGATGAGGGTGACGTCGACGTTGACGATGTCGCCCTCCTTGAGCGGCTTGTCGCCCGGAATGCCGTGGCAGACCACGTGATTGACCGAGGTGCAGGTCGCCTTGCGATAGCCGCGATACATCAGCGTCGCCGGCGTCGCCTCGTGGGCGAGGGCGAAGTCGAACACCAGCCGGTCGATCCTTTCGGTCGGCACGCCTGGCCCGATCTCGCCCGCGAGCATGTCGAGGCATTCGGCCACCAGCTGGCCCGCCTTGCGCATGCCCTCGAACGCGGCGGCGCCGTGGAGCTTGATCTGTCCGGTCTTGCGTTGGGGCGCGAGCGCCGCGTCGACGTAACTCATCAAGGCAATCGCGGCGGCGCCGCCTCCTCGCGGCTCACCCGATGCCGCTGCTGCATCGCAAATGTAAGCAAGGACGCGCAGGACGCAAGCGGGGGCCCGTGTCCCGGGCGCAGCGCAGCGCGGGCACACGCGTGGAGTTCATCCCCAAAAACAGCGCCCGCGGTGCGCTGCAGACACCGATCTCGGGTTTACCCGAGATCGGCGCCAAATGCGCGCAAGTCGGGTAAACCCGACTTGCGTGGACCGTTACGGACGCTGTTTTCGCGGCGGTCCCGGCTCAGCGGTGCACCGTTCCGCGCTAGCGCGCTCCACGCTGCACCGCAGCCGGGACACCCTATGGGTATCTCACTCCGCGATCGGCACCGGCTCCGCCACCTCGATACCTTCGCAGCTGATCCCGCAGCGATAGGCGATGGCCTCGACCCCCATGCTGCGCGCCGCGTCGAAGGCGGCGCCATAGGCCGGATCGATGTCGCGGGCGAGCTTGAAGCGCCGCGCCGACCCGATCTGGATCAGGAACAGCATCACCGCGCGGGCGCCCGCCGCCGCCATCTCGCCGAGCTCGACCAGGTGCTTCGCCCCGCGCTTGGTCACCGCGTCGGGGAATTCGGCCAATCCCGGCTCGCGCATCAGGTGCACGTTCTTGATCTCGACGTAGCACGGCGGCCGCGCCGGCGCTTCGAGCAGAAAATCGACGCGCGAGTTTTTCCCGTACTTCACCTCGCGGCGCAGCGAGGCATAGCCGGCAAGCTCCGCGACGGCGCCGGCGGCGATCGCCTCGGCTGCGAGCGCATTGGGATGGATGGTGTTGATGCCCACGAGCTCGGCGCCGCCGCCGAGATCGACCTCGATCAGCTCCCAGCTGTGGGCGAGCTTGCGGTTGGGATTTGCCGACTTCGACAGCCATACGCGCGCGCCCGTCACGTTGAGGCCGATCATCGAGCCCGGATTGGCGCAGTGCACCGTCACCGTCTCGCCCGAGGGCAGCACGACGTCGGCGAGAAAGCGCTTGTAGCGCCTGACCAGCGTTGCGGGAAAGAGCGGAACCGGAAAGCGCATTGCGAGAAGAGCGTTAGAGAAAGAGGGGCGGCGCGGGCGCCGCCCCTCCGGTTGTCGTCAGCGTTGCTGCGTTCACTTCGCCAGCGGATCCGGGCGCAGCTGGAAGTGCACGGCCATGGGTTTCATGCCCTTGCCGCCTTCGATCAGCCACGGCGTGCGATCGCCGCTCGACGTCCACAGCCCGCGCCCCTTCCAGCCGGCATTGGGATCGTCGATGCGGCCGTCGAATCCCTTGGCGTAGAAGCCGAGCGGATACGGCACCCGCAGCGAGATCATCTTGCCGTCCTTGAGCGCGACCAGGCCGTCCATGAGGTTGGCCGTCGACATCGGCACGTCCTTGCCGAGCCCGAACGTGTCGTGCTGGTCGACCCAGCTGTAGTAGCTCGACTCGGCGCTGTTCTCGCCGATGCCTTCGAAGCCCGGCCCCGGATACTGGTAGAACGACCAGCCCTCCGGACAATGGTCGCCGGTCGCCTTGGGTCCGTTGAGCGGGCCTTTGCACTTGCGCCGGTCGAAGCTGCCGATGTGGCCGCTCGCGAGCGACACCCAGACGACGCCCTGGCTGTCGATGTCGCCGCCGCGCGGACCGAAGCCGGGCAGCGGGACGTTGTAGATTTCCGCGAGCGCGGTCTCCGGCGGGTTGGAGCCGGGATCGAGCCGCACGATCGAGCCGGGGCTCGCGCGCAGCGTGCCCCAGATCGAGCCGTCGACCGGGTTCGGCATCACCGCGTAGAACACCTGGGCGATGCGTTTGTCCTTGGTCGGATCCACCGGCTGGTTGGGCTCGACGTAGTCGTCGCGCTTGCCGTTGCCGTTGGTGTCGAGGACGAGCGCCGTCCATCCTTGCGACTTCGCCGCGTCGCCGGTCTCGTCGAACAGCTTGGTGTTGACCCAGCCCACCACGCCGCCGCCGCCGCCGCTCGAGGTCCATAGCGTGTCGTTGGCATCGTAGGCGAATTGCAGGTGATGGGTTTGGAAGCAGGTGTCGACGAAGGTGTACTTCATCGTCTTGGGATCGAGGATCGTGAGCGCCCGGTGGGTCTGCTCGAGCGGGAACAGCTTGGCCGAGGGATGGTCGGAGCCCTTCTTGCAGAAGTCCGGGTTGTTGGGGCCGCGCACCGCCGCCGCCATCCAGACCCGGCCCTTCTTGTCGAACATGGAATTGTGGTTGTTGACCTTGGTGTCATAGAGCTTCTCCTCGCCCCAATAGGGCGAAGGCCCGAGCGGCTTATCCATCGCGGCATGTCCGGGTCCAAGCCCTTCGGGCGTATCCGCGTCGCGCACCGGCGCCTTGAAGTCGGTGACGGTGTGCGTCTTGGGGTCGAGGATCGGAATGACGTCGGTCGAGTATTCGGGCGAGCCGAACACCGGACCATAGGCGTTGACGGTGGGATAACGCCGGTCCGAGGCGATCAGGTCGTGCAGGTACTTCTTCGGGTTGCCCCAATCCCAGGTCGTCACCACGATGTTGCGTTCGAGCCCTTGCGGCCGGGTCGGCTTGGTCTTGGGCAGCTCGCCCTTGGCGACCCGTTCGCTCCAGTCCGCGAAATATTTGATCGGCGCGCCGGCGAGCTGGCCCGCGACGATGTTGACCATGAGGGCGCCCGACTGCCCAGCCTGAACGCGGCGCATCCATGCCTCGGCGTGGTTTGCGTATTCGCCCAGGCCCGGCGGGAGCGTGCGCGTCGACACCTGGCCCAGTTGGTGGCAGCCGACGCAACCGTTGTTCTTCATCAGGTTGAGCCAGTCGGTCTGCTTGACCTTGTCGGGGATCTCGCCGTCTTTCTTGCCGAACTGGCTCGCGTCCGGAACCTTGAGCATCGAGTACCAGTAGATCGCCGGATAGTATTTTGCCGCCTCCGCCTCGCTCGGCGCCGGTGCCGCTTTGAGGTTCAATTGCTTGCCGGGCTCGGCGTCGACCTTGGGCGAATCGACGAGACCGTAGCCGCGCACCCACACCTTGTATTTGGCCTTCGGGAGATCGGGCACCACGTAGCGCCCCTGGTCGTCGGTCACCACCATCTTGGCGTAGCGGGTGGGGAGATCGGTGGTTTCCGCGATCACCCAGACGCCGGCCTCCGGTCCGCTCGCGCCGGTGACCACGCCGCCGATGTCGTCGTCATCGATGGCGACGGCGGGGGCTTGCTGGGCGGCGAGCCCGCCCGCCGAGCCGGCCAATGCCGCCGCAATCGCCGCCGCGCCGAGATAAAGCTTGCTCTTGCTTGTCATGTGGTTCCTCTCCTTGAATGTCCCGCTGATTTTCCGCGCTTGCGCCTGGGCGATCCGCATGCGGGCCGATGGCGGGATTTGACCCGGTCTCATCGATCATTGTCGACGGAAACGCGGGCGCTGTCCATTCACCCTTGCCGCAAATCGTGCATGCCTGGGGAACGAACGCATGCGCCCCTTGCGCGCCGATCCGCGTCAATCGACGAACGTGCCGCCGCGGTCTTCGCCGATGTGGATGCGTATGATCTCGTCGAACGAGCTTTCGGCTTTGAAGCCGAGTTCGCGCGCGCGGCGCGCCTCGATGCGCTGCGGCCAGCCCGCGACGATGCGCGCGACCAACGGATCCTCGGCGCGGCGAATGCGCGCGGCAACGCGCTCGCCGGCGATGCGCCGCAGCGACGCGATCTGCTCGGCGACGGTGCAGCAGACGCCCGGCATCGAAAGATTGACGCGGGGACCGAGCGCGTCGCGCGGCAGACCCGCCGCGTGCATGAGGAAGCCGACCGCGGCGCGCGGGCTCGCATGGGTGTGCACCACCGTCTCCGGAACCGGCAGCACGGCTTCGAGGCCCGCCAGCGGCTCGCGGATGATCCCGGAGAAGAAACCCGAAGCCGCCTTGTTGGGCTTGCCCGGCCGCACCACGATGCTCGGCAGGCGAATGCCGACGCCGTCGCAGAAGCCGCGCCGGGTGCAGTCGGCGAGCAGCGCTTCCCCGATCGCCTTCTGCGTGCCGTAGGAGGTGAGCGGCGTGAGATGGAAATCGTCGGGGATCGAGGCGGGAAACGGCGCGCCGAACACGGCGATCGAGGACGTATAGACGAGGCGGGGCCGGTAGCCGTCACCCGTTGCGCGGATGGCTTCGAGCAACGCGCGCGTGCCGTCGAGATTGACGCGATAGCCCTTGTCGAAATCGAGCTCGGCTTCGCCGGAGACGACGCCGGCGAGATGAAAGATCGTATCGGGCCGCGCCTCGAGCGCTCTCGCCGCCTTGCCCGGCTCAGACAGGTCGGCAGCCACGATTTCCATTTGACCGGCGAAATTCAAAACCTGCGCCGGTGGAACGACGTCGAGCAGCGTCACCTTGTCGATGCGCTGGCCGTCGAGTCCTCCGTCCCGGGCCAGCCGTTCCGCCAGCTTGCGGCCGATCATGCCGTCCGCGCCGGTAATGAGTACGTGCACGTCCTCTGCTCCCTGAAGCGGCGTGGCGCTGTGTCTACTGCACGGCGTTCAACGCGCTCAAGCCCGTCCGCTGCCGTCCCTGCGCGTCGAAATTATCCGGCGCGAGCCAGCGCTCGAAGGCCGCCTTGCGCGCCGGCCATTCGCTGTCGAGCATGGAGTAATACGCCGTGTCGCGGCTGCGGCTCTTGGTGATCATGTGTTGCCGGAACGTGCCTTCGTAAACGAAGCCGTAGCGTAGCGCCGCGGCGCACGAGGCGGCGTTGAGTGCATTGCACTTCCATTCGTAGCGCCGGTAGCCCAGCGTCTCGAAGGCGTAGCGCGCGAGCAGATACTGCGCCTCGGTTCCGAGCGGCGTGCGCTGCAACGCCGGCGAATAGAGAATGTTGCCGACCTCGATCACGCGCATGGCCGGGCGGATCTCCATCAGCGTCGCGATGCCGACCGCTTGGCCGGATCGGTCGATGATCGCGTAGGAGTAGGGATCGTCGAGCTTGACGCGGCCGGCGAGCCATTCGGAGAAGGCTGCGACGTCCGCGAGCGGGCCGTAGGACATGTAGGTCCAGATATGGTCGTGGCCTTTGACCGCGCTCCACAAGGCCGCATCGTGATGCTGCGCCAGCCGTTCGATGCGACCATAGCGGCCCGCGAGCGTCACCGGGGAGGGACGCTGCGCCGGGGTTGCATCGACCGGCGCGCCGACCGGCTGCCCCGTGACGGGATGCGGCTCGGACGTGCTCGTCATCGCTTCTTCATATCGTCACTAAAAAAGCCGTTGAGCTCGGCGTTGGCGATGCTGCCGGCCAAGCTGTCGAACTTGCCGGCCGTGGCGATGTCGCGCGCCGCGCGGATCACCGCGGTCCAGGCGACGCGCGCGAGCGTGCCGCCGAGGCTGATGCGGCGCACCCCGAGCGAGGCGAGATCGTTCACTGTGAGGTCGGTCGCGCTCGACATCAGGAAATTCACCGGCTTCGGCGCCACCGCCTTCACCACCGCCGCGATCTGTTCGCGCGTCCTGATGCCGGGCGCGTAGAGGCAGTCGGCGCCGGCCGCCGCGAACGCCTTGAGACGGCGCACGGTCTCGTCGAGATCGGGCCGCCCGCGGATGAAGCCCTCGCTGCGCGCGGTAAACACCACGTCGCCGCCGGCCCGGTCGATTGCGGCGCGCGCGGCGCGCACGCGCGCCAGCGCAAGGTCGAAATCGTAGAGTGGAATGGCAGGGTCGGAGGTCGAGTCCTCGATCGAGAGCCCCGCGACGCCGGTCTCGACGCACAGCTTCACGCTCTCGGCCACGCCCTCGGGCGCGTCGGCAAAGCCGCCCTCGAAGTCGGCATTCACGGGAACGTCGGTGGCGGCAGCGATCTCGCGGAAATGGGCGAGCATCGTCGCGCGCGGCACGGCGCCGTCGGGGAGGCCCTGGGTGAAAGCGAAGCCCGAGCTGGTCGAGGCCAGCGCCTTGAATCCGAGACCTTGCAGATAACGCGCCGAGCCCACGTCCCAGGGGTTGGGGATGACGAAGCATCCTTGCGCGTGGAGCTTGTGGAACGTTGCGCGCTTTTCGGCGGGCGTGGGCATGGAGGAGCCTCTCTTTTGCGATCGGCGGAAGTGGGCGAGGGCGATTGTCTGAAGACTTCGGCGCTGTGTAGGATGGACCGGGCGGAGCGCCTACGCCAGCCGAAAGAGTTGGATCGCGCGGCCGTCGCTCTGAGGGAGGGCTCGCCATGCCGTCATTCGCCGATCAGGCCGCCAGCCGACGCAGGTTCCTGCAATTCCTCGCCGGAAGTCCGTTATGGGCCGCGGGCGCAGTGGATGCTTTTGCCGGTGAAGGATTTGCGCCCGGCACCAAGCTTCCCGATCCGCTGATGTGGGCGCCCATGCGCGCCGACGAGCTCATCAAGTCGCCCAAGGAGGCGATCAACGTCTTCGATTTCGAGCCGGTCTGCCGCAAGAACGTCCCGCCCGCGCATTTCGGCTACATGGCCTCCGGCATCGACGACGAGGTCACACTACGCGCCAATCGCGAGGGCTTCCTGAAATTCCAGCTCCGTCCGCGCCGGCTGGTCGACGTCAGCAAGGTCGACATGTCGACCGAGATCCTCGGGGTGAAATATGCAAGCCCGATCGTGCTCGCGCCGGTCGGCGGCCAAAGATCCTTCCACGACGAGGGCGAGGTCGCCTCCGCCCGCGCCGCCAAGGTCGGCAACCACCTGCAAATTTTGTCGACCGCCACCAGCCTCGGGGTCGAGGACGTGACCGCCGCGCGCGGCCAGCCGATCTGGTACCAGCTTTACGCCACCAACAAATGGGAGGTGGCGGAGGGCATGGTGAAGCGCGCGGAGAAGGCGGGCTGTCTCGCGGTGGCGGTGACCGTCGACCGCGCCAGCGGCCGCAACCAGGAGACTCTATTCCGCCTGCGCCCCACCGACACGCGCGACTGCAACGCCTGCCATGACCGCTCGAGCTTGCAGGCAAGCATGCGAACGCGCGCGATGTATCAAGGACTCGACCTTTCCGGGCTCACCAACACGCAATCCTCCGCGATGACCTGGGATTTCTTCAAGCGGCTGCGCGACACCACCAAGATGAAGATCGTGATCAAGGGCATCCTGGCCTGGGAGGACGCCGTGATCGCCGCCGACAACGGCATCGACGCCATCATCGTGTCGAACCACGGCGCGCGCAGCGAGGATTCCGGACGCTCGACCATCGACGCGCTGCCGGAAATCGTCGAGGCGGTGAACGGCCGCATCCCGATCATCGTCGACAGCGGCTTCCGCCGCGGCTCCGACGTCGTCAAGGCGCTGTGCATCGGCGCCACCGCCGTGTGCATCGGGCGGCCCTATATCTGGGGCCTCGGCGCCTTCGGCCAAAGCGGCGTCGAGCAGGTGCTCGAGCTTCTGCGCGCGGAAACCTCCTCCACGATGCAGCAGGTGGGCGCGCCGTCGATCAAGCAATTGGTGCCGGCGATGGTGCGCAGGGCGTGATGGAGGCTGCGCGCGCGGGTTATACATGAACAAGGTCATGCCATGCTGAAAACCGTTGCCGCCTTCGACCGCATCGGGGAGGAAAACGCCTTTGCGGTGCTGGCGCGTGCCAACGCGCTGGCGGCGCAGGACCGCGACATCATCAATCTCGGCATCGGCCAGCCCGATTTCCGCACGCCCGACTTCATCGTCGAGGCCGCGATCAAGGCGCTGCGCGACGGCCATCACGGCTACACGCCGGCGGTCGGCATTCCGCCGCTGCGCGAGGCGGTGGCGGCCGACCTCGGCAAGCGCTTCAAGGTCGACGTGTCCCCCGACGAGGTGATGATCCTGCCGGGCGGCAAGCCCACCATGTTCATGTCGATCCTGATGTTCGGTGAAAGAGGCGCCGACATCCTCTACCCCGACCCCGGCTTTCCGATCTACCGCTCGATGATCGAATATACCGGCGCGCGCCCCATCCCGGTGCCGATCCGCGAGCAGAACAATTTCGCGTTCTCCGCCGAGGAGACGCTCAAGCTGATCACGCCGCAAACGCGGTTGCTGATCGTCAACTCGCCGGCCAATCCGACCGGGGGCGTGACCGGAAAACGCGAGGTCGACAAGCTCGTCGCCGGACTCGAAAAATTTCCCGACGTCGCGGTCATGTCGGACGAGATCTACGACCACATGGTCTACGACGGCGAAACGCATGTGTGCCTGCTGTCGTATCCGTCGATCCGCGATCGGCTGATCCTGCTCAACGGCTGGTCGAAGACCTACGCCATGACCGGCTGGCGGCTCGGCTACGCGGTCTGGCCGGGCAAGCTCTACGACTACGCGAGGAAACTCGCGGTGAACCTGCACTCCTGCGTCAACGCCTCCGCGCAATATGCCGGGCTCGCCGCGCTCAAGGGGCCGCAGGACGACGTGGCGAAGATGGTGGCGGAGTTCGACAAGCGGCGAAAGGTGGTGGTCGAAGGATTGAACCGCCTGCCCGGCGTGTCCTGCGCCACGCCCAAGGGCGCGTTCTACGCGTTTCCCAACGTCAAGCGCACGGGCTGGAAGGCGAAGGCGCTCGCCACCGCGTTGTTGGAAGATGCCGGCGTCGCCATCATCGGCGGCCCCGACTTCGGCGTTCTGGGCGAAGGCTACGTGCGGCTGTCCTACGCCAACTCGACCGCGAACATCCTGCGCGCGCTCGAGCGCATGGGCGAATTCTTAGCGAGCCGCAAGGCGGCGTAGTGCACGATCGGGAAAATCATCATGCTCGACATCACCCCAAGGAGCGGTCTCTCCGAAGAACAGCGCCTGATGCGGCAGAGCTGCCGTGATTTCGTCGACGAGGTCGTCACCCCCTTCATCCGCTCCAACTGGCAGCGCGAGTGGGACATGAATCCGCAGGCGCGTCTGCCGCCCGAAATCCTGCAAGGCGCCGAAGAGATCGGGATCCGCACCCTCGGCGTGCCCGAGGAATTCGGCGGCCTCGAGCTCGACCCCAAGAGCGAGGTGCGCACGTTCGCGCTGATCTCCGAGGAGATCGCCCGCGGGGACTCCGGCCTTGCCGACAAGCTGGTGCAGAACTGGAAGGTCTCGGTGCTGTTGCGCAACCTCGCGCCGCGCCACCTGCAGGAGAAATGGTTCAAACGCCTGGTCGAGGACCCGCAGTTCCTGCTTGCGCACTGCCTGACCGAGCCGCGCGGCGCCTCCGACCGGTGGCTGCCCTACAACGTACCCGAAGCCGCCATGCAGACGCGCGCCGTGAAGAAGAACGGCGGCTGGGTGATCAATGGCCGCAAGCAGTTCATCTCCAACGGCTACGACGCCGGCCTCTACGTCGTCTACGCCAACACCAATCCCAAGGTCGGCATGCTGCAGGGCACGTCCTCGTTCCTGGTGCCGCGCGATACCCCTGGTCTCACGGTCGCGCGCTGCAACGAGACGATGGGATGCCGGTTCATGAACAACGGCGAGCTCGTGTTCGAGGACATGTACGTCCCGGATGATCATCTCCTGGTCGAGAACGACGCGCTCGGCAAGGCCGGGGTCTACTTCCGTCCCGGCAAGATCATCCAAGCCTCGAAGAATCTGGGCGTGGGCGTGCATGCCTTCGAGGCCGCCGCCGAGTACGTGCAGAATTACGTGCAGGGCGGGCGGATTCTCATCAAGCATCAGGCGGTGGCGCTGCGCCTCGCCGACATGGCGACCCGCATCGAGGCGGTGCGCGCGCTGCTCGAGCGCGCCGCGCAGGCGGTCGACGACAACGCGCCCGACGCGGAGACGCTCTGCAACATGGTCAAGCTGTTCGCCTCGGAGGAGATTTTGAAGGTCGCCCAGCATTGCCTCGAGCTGCACGGCGGCAACGGCGTGATGCTGGACTTCGGGGTGGAGAAGATCTTCCGCGACGCCGCCATCTTTCTGCACATGGACGCCACGGTGGACATCTCGAAGATGAAGATCGTCAAATCGATGTTCCCGGCAACGGCGGGAAAATACGCCGGGCCGGAGTGATAGCGTGTGCTTGAACGTGTAGCCCGGATTGAGCGCAGCGAAATCCGGGGCTCCAAGTGAGAAACTCTCCCGCTGATTGACTCAATACCACCGCCCGTCGTCCCCGCGCATAGCGCGTCGAAGACGCGCGTGAACGCGCTTGTGCTGGGGACCCATATTCCAGAGGCGGTGGTTATGGGTCCCCGCTTTCGCGGGGACGACAAGCTGATCGGCGCATCAAAACGGCAAGACGATGCCGTCGAGCGGCGCGTCGCAATTGACCAGGTTGACGCGCTTCGACGCGATCAGGATGGCGCCGTCGGCCTGCACCAGGCGGTGGAAGGCGGTGCCGGCGAACAGCCGTTGGCTGTCGCGACGGTATTCGATCATCAGGAACTTCGAGCGCACGGTGCAGGCATTGTTGCCGCTGTCCTCGATCGACACGTTGCTGACGATGCGGCTGGTGCGCGAGCGCGGCTCCTGCGAGTAGATGCGCGGGCTCGCCAAGCGCCGCACGCGCGTCTCGAGCAGGCGCCGGTCGTCGTAGATCAGCGAGACCGTGTCGTGCGGGTTGTCCTGATCCGGCTCGCTCGGCACCCAATACCAGGCATCGGGCGTGAACAGCGCGAGCCAGTCGTCGAATTTGCCGTCGTCGAGGAGTTGCGCCTCGTGCAGTAGGAACCGCTCGCAGCGAGTGAGATCGAGCGCCTCGATGGCGCGACCCGCGGCCCGCCGACGGGGCACCAGCAACGGGCGCCGGCTGGGCGGCCTCGCCTTCGGCTTGCGTCGTTTCGCCATGGCGCTCGAGCGCGTCAGGAGGCGGCGCGCACCGGCGCCGCCTGTCCCTTGGTCATGAGACCGAGCCAGGCGTCGAGCATGTTGCGGATATAGACCTCGCTCGTCGAATTCTTGCCGCGGCGGCCGCCGTGCGCGTCGGGGACATCGCTCTGGTAGCCGCGGCCGATCTGCAGCCACTCGCAGCCTTCGCTCGACATTCCCATGTCGAGACGATTGTAGATTTCAAGGTCGTCGGTGAGGACGAGCGAGCCGGTGCCGTTGACGACGTTGGCGAAGCTGACGGCGTTGCGAAGCATCTGATCCGGCGCGCCCTTGAGCCGGAAGCTATAGGCGTGCACGACCGTGCGGTTCACCGCGATCGGGTACACCACGCGCAATTGCTGGAATTGGCTCATCAACGAGACGTTCGGGTAGATATTCGAGTTCCAGCGGCGTACTTCGAGAATGCGTTTCGCCTCCTCCTTGCCTTTCTTGCGTTCCAACGCCGCGATGTACTGGCGGAACACCGGATCCTTCAGCGCGGCAACGAGCTTGGAATCGTCGTGGTAGTCGCCGAGGTAACTGTGGCCGTTGGGATAGGTCCAGATTCCGACTTGCGACTCCCAGAAGCTATAGGGGGCGGCATTCTGGCGCATCTGGCGGATCGCGATCTCGCCGGAGCCGTCGCTGTGGACGTCGTCGGATTGCGCTAGCGCTGCGTCGATCGAGGAGCGGTGCGTGAACAGCGGATGCGCCGCGTCGCACAGATTCTCGAAATAGACCTTCCAGTTGCCGTCATAGGCGTGCTTGAACACGCCGCCGGCGACCTCGATCTCGCCGTCGGGCGCGCGATCGACCATGTCGTCGAGCGATGTCGTCATGTGGCCGAGCGATTCCTCAAGACTCGGTCCGTCGCTCGCCCCGCTCGCGAAGATGAAGCCGCGGTAGCTCTTCATCCGCGGCACCGGCAACATGCCGATTTTCGGATCTTTCGGATCGAAGCCTTGCGGGTAGCCGTGATTGAGCGGCACCGCCTTGACCCGGCCGTCGAGGTGGTAGGTCCAACCGTGATAGCAGCAAATGAATTCCGCCGTGTTGCCCTTGTCGGTGGCCACGACCATGGCGCCGCGGTGGGCGCACTGGTTGTGGATCACCCGCACCGTGCCCTCGTCGTCACGCACCAAAACGACCGGCTTGCGTCCCATGCGCGTGGCGAAATAGTCGCCGGGCTTTTTGATCTGGCTCTCGTGCCCGACATAGACCCAGGCGGCGTCGAAGATGCGCTCCATCTCGAGCTCGAAGATGGCGGGATCGGTGTAGAGCCGACGGTGCACGCGACCGGGGGCGATCAAGCGCGCAAGCTCGGCATCGATGTTGCTCATCGTCTCATTCCTGCGGGCGAGCTGGCGACCAGTTTTGTACCGTTCGTCGCTGATCGCGCGTTACTCCAAATGATAGCGCATAGCGCGCGCTGCTCCCAAGCCTTTGTGCGCTGGAAACGCCGCCTACGTCCCCGTCGGCCGGTGCAACGCCGTCTTCGTGCGCTGCCGGACCACCCATTTCGAGCGCCCCGCCCAACCGAGCGCCATCGCCTGCAGGAATGGCGGCCACGTCGCCGGCAGGCCGAGGAGGTAGGACATGCGTTGCGCATGTTCGGTGATCGGCCGTTCGTTCATCTCCCACGCGGCGAGCGCGGCCGGCACCTCGACGTTGCGCTCGAGATGGACCGCAAGCGACAGCGCGTTCATCATCGCGCATCCGCCGCCCTGTCCGATGTTCGGCGGCAGCGCGTGCGCGGCGTCCCCGATGATCGCCACCCGCCCCGCCGACCAGCGGCTGAGCTTGATCAGATCGAAGCGATCGTAACGGCCCTGCTCGCCGATGCGATCGATCAGCGGCTCGAGGTGGGGAAACCACCCCTTCCACGCGTCTTTTCGGACCGGCGTCGCCTTGGCGGTCTCGTCGCGGTCGAGCATCGTGAGCGCGATATAGATGTCGCGCTCGCTGCAGGGCGTATAGAGCACGCGCCGGGTGCCGGACCAATATTCGACGGTGGTGGCGCCGTCCGCCGCTGCCAGGCGCTCCGGCTCCGTCTTGGCGATCAGCAGGCGCGTGGCGCCATCGACCAGGTATTTGCGCTTCGCCAGCAGGCCGACGGCGTCGCGCACCGCCGAGTTGCTGCCGTCGGCGCCGATGACCAGGTCAGCCTTGAGCTTGCGGCCGTCCGCCAGCACGAGTTCGCCGTCGGCGCTCGCGCCCGTCGCAACCGAACCGGTGGCGATTTCGGCGCCGGCGCGCGTCGCCGCCGCCGCCAGCGCGTTGATGACGGTCTGGCGCACGATGCTGAACACGCGGCTGCCCTGCCAGCGGTGCACCGAGATCACATGGTTGCGATCGTCGCGGACCTCGCGGGTGTGGGCAAAAGGCGCGCCCTTGACCGCCTCGTCATAGGCGGCGACCGCCGCGAGCACGCGCAGCCCGTTCTCGTAGATGTAGATGCCCGCGCCCGTGGTGCGCAGGCGCTGCCCGCGCTCGTGCACGCGCACGCTCCAGCCGCGCTGCGCCAGCGCACAGGCTGCGGTCAGGCCGGCGAAACCCGCGCCGGCGATTTCGGCGTGTCGTTTCATGGCGCCATCCTATGGCATCGCATGATCGAGGGTAGCCCGCGCCAACCGCCTGGCGCTATGATGGGGGACCAAGGGCGAGCGACGCCCGCGAGGAGGATGATGATGGCACGTCTGCGCCATTTTGCGGTCTGCGTGAAGGACCTCGACAAGGCGGCGGAGTTCTACGCCAATGTGTTTGACCTCAAGCGCATCGGCCGCGAGGATCTGGACATCGGCTCCGCGATCTACATGAGCGACGGCGTGATCAATCTCGCGCTGCTCAATTTCAAGGGGAAGGCGGGCAGCAAGGCGTCCGATATCAAGGAGGGCGCGACCGTCGTCGGCGCGCATCATTTCGGCTTCCAGGTCGACGACCTCGCCGAGACCGAGAAGCGCATCGAGGCTAACGGCGGCAAGTTCTTCTTCGACCTCGGCGACGAGCGCCACGGCAATTTCGAGCGCAAGTTCAAGGACCCGGACGGGGTGATCTTCGATATTTCAAAACACGGTTGGCAGGGAACGGACGGGTATAAGAAATAATCCCCCTAAGCAGCGTGTCCCGGGCGCTGCGCAGCGTGGAGGGATAGGCGCGTTTACGCGCCTATCCCGCAACGGTGCGCTGCAGACACCGATCTCGGGTTTACCCGAGATCGGCGCTTAAATGCGCGCAAGTCGGGTAAACCCGACTTGCGTGGACCGTCATAGTCCGTGGCGGTCCCGGATCAGCGGCGCACCGCTACGCTTCTGCTCCGCGCTGCACCGCATCCGGGACACAGGGTCCGAGCGCGAGAATCTTCAGCCCGATTGCAGCCTATTTGATGAATGCGTTGCTGTAGAGTTCGTCGACCGGCGTCGCCTTCTGGATGAAGCCTTTGGCCACGTAGAACTCCTGCAGCTTGGCGAGCCGCTCGGCGTTGACCTCGCCCAGCTCCTTCTGCCCCGGATAGACCAGCTTGGCGTACATGTTGAGGGCGAAGCGGACCGCGCCTTCCTTTCCCTTCCACTCCGGCACGAAGCGCACGAAGTCGTCCGTCGCCTTGTCCGGATCGTCCATGATGTCCTTCATGCCCCGCAGCGCCGCGTGCACGAACTTGCGCACCATCTCCGGCTTGTCCTTGATGATCTGATCGGACGCCGCGATGCCTTGCGCCATGTGCGGGAAGTATTCGTCGGTCGGGATCACCTTGACCTTCACGCCCGCCGCCTGGACCGGCGGTATCCAGTCCGGCACGCCCGCCATTCCTACCGACTTTCCGGTGGCCACGAATTCCCACACGCCGGTAGGACCGGCCGACTGAATGTCCACGTCGTTCTGCGTCAGCCCCGCGCTCGCGAGCAGCCCGAGCAGCGCGTAGAACGTCGTATCCTGATACGACATCACCGTGATGGTCTTGCCCTTGAGGTCGGCCGGTTTCTCGATGCCGGAATCCTCGCGCACCACCAGCTGCATGAAACCTTTGCCGCCGAACACCGCGACGATCTTCACCGGCACGCCGTTGCCGCGGACCATGATCGGCCCGTCCGCGACGATGCCGCCCAGCGGCGCGTTGCCGGCGCCCACTTGCTTGGCCACATCGACGCCGCCGCGCCCAACCGCGAAGCTCACGTCGAGGCCGGCGGCGGTGAAATAGCCCTTGCCCTGGGCAATCTGGATCGGCCCGAAGGCCGGCAGAATCGGAGGCGCCGGAAAGAGATACGTGATCTTTTCGGGGGTCTGCGACGACGCCGGCGCGCTCAGCAGCCCCCAACCGAACGCGCTGCCGCCGGCGAGGAGCCAGCGGCGGGATATTTTCGCATCACGTGCGGACATCTCATCCTCTCCAGTCGGCGTATTCTCGCGGATTCGCCGCCCATAGCGGCGGTCTGTCTGCCACTATACGCCATGGTATCGTTCTGCAATACGACGGCACGGGAAAGACGCGGGTACGGTGGTCGAGTTTCAGGCAATGTCGGACGTGGTACGGCTCGAATACCGCAACGTGACGATGCGCTTCGTCGCCGCGTCCGGAAAAGCCCTTACGGCGGTCGAGCGCGTGAGCTTAGCCGTCCGCGATGGCGAGGTGGTCTCCCTCATCGGCCCCAGCGGCTGCGGCAAATCAACTCTGCTCAATATCGGCTCGGGTCTTTACACGCCGAGCGAAGGCGAGGCCTTCGTCGACGGCGAGCGCGTGGAAGGGCCGAACGCCCATGTCGCCTTCATGCTGCAGAAGGATCTGCTGCTGCCTTGGCGCACCGTGCTCGAGAACGTGATGTTCGGCGTCGAGATCCAGCGCCTTGCCGTGCCGGAACGCAGGCGGCGCGCGCACGCGCTGCTGGAAAACTTCAACCTGGCCGAGTTTGCCGGTCACTACCCGCACCAATTGTCGGGCGGCATGCGCCAACGCGTGGCGCTCGCGCGCACGCTCGCGGTCGATCCGTCCGTGCTCCTGCTCGACGAGCCGTTCTCGGCGGTCGACGCGCAGACCCGGATGGTGCTGCAGCGCGAGCTGGCGCAGACCCTCGAACGCGCCGGCAAGACCGCGCTGCTGATCACGCACGACCTGCTCGAAGCCGTCACGCTGTCCGACCGCGTGCTGGTGATGAGCCGCCGGCCGGGCCGCGTCATCGATGAGATCCGCATCGAGCTGCCGCAGCGCGACGATCCGATCGCGCGCCGCCGCGAGCCGAGAGTGAACGAATATGTGGCGCGGCTGATGGATCGCCTCGACATCAGTCACGCCGGGCAACATGCGGCGGGAGCATCGGCGTGAACGGCAATTCCTCGCTGGTGCGCAAGGGAACGGCCGCCAGCGTGGCCCTGCTGATCATCGTCTTGGCGGCGTGGCAATGGGGACCGGGCCTGCTCGGAATTCCCACCTTCATCATCCCGCCGCTATCCGCGGTGTTCGACGAGTTCCTGCGCATGCTGGCGGTGAGCGCCCTGATGACGCACACCGGCGTCACGGCGCTCGAGGTGATCGCGGGTTTCGTGCTCGGCAGTCTGCTTGGCGCGTTTTTCGGCTACGTGCTGGGCATGTCGCCGACCGCCGAGTTTGCGCTCTCGCCCTACATCCTTGCGCTGCAGATCGCGCCCAAGGTGGCGTTCGCGCCGCTGTTCATTCTGTGGATGGGCTTCACGCTCTATCCGAAGATCCTGGTCGCTATACTGATCGTGTTCTTTCCGGTCATGGTCAACGTCCTGACCGCCATCCGCACCGTCGATCCCGACCTGGTCAACCTCGCGCGGGCGTTCAAGGCGACGCGCGCGCAAATTTTCTGGAAGATCGAGTTCCCGGCCTCGCTGCCGCCGCTGTTCGCGGGCTTGCGCATCGCCTCGACGCTCGCCGTGGTCGGCGTCGTGGTGGGCGAGCTGGTGGGAGGCAATCTCGGGCTCGGTTATCTGCTGGCCTTCGGCGAGGGCCAGGCCAATACCGCGATGGTGTTCGTCGCGATCCTCATGCTGACCGTGGTCGGAGGCATTGCCTATCTCGCCGTGATCCTGGTGGAGCAGCGCGTGCTGCATTACCTGCCGCGGCGCACGCTCAGCGGGGTGTAGGACCAAAACCATAGGCGGTCATGCGCGGGCAGAAGCGCGTCGAAGACGCGCGTGAACGCGCTTATGACCCGCGCATCCATCTTCTTCGCAAAGAACTCTTTACGAAAATGGATGGATTGCCGGGTCAAGCCCGGCAATGACGGCCTTGAGTTAGCGCGTACCTGCTTTCGCGAGGACGACGGCGAGCAATGCGATGCCGACCCGATCAGCCAGTTGACGTATCAACTCTTCTGCGTCAGCCGGAATCCGAGGAGGACGATGGCAAAGCCTGCGAGCTGCGCGAGAGTAGGCACTTCGCCGAGCACGAGGAAGCCGATCAGAAGCGTAAATCCCGGCACCAGCGACGGGAACACCGCGGCGCGGCCGACGCCGAGCAGCACGACCGAGCGGGAGAAGAGATAGGTCGCGCCCGCACCGGCGAAGATGCCTTGCATGGCGAGCTGCACGAGATTTTCGGTAAGCCCCAACGCGATCATGCGCTCGAAGCCGACGGCAAGCCACTGGATCGTCACATCGACGAGCGACACCACGCTGGTGACCGCGACCGCGCGCGTCGGCGCGATGCGCCAGAGTCGCAGCAACGTCGCGAAGGTCGCGAACATCAATCCGGCGGTGACGAAGGCCAGGTCGCCGACGAGGCCGTGCGTCCCGATCGTTACGAGCGCGTCGGCGCCGATCACGGCAAGCCCGGCGACGATGACAGCCGCGCCTGCCGCGCGCCGCGCCGGCAGCTTTTCCTTCAGCACCAACGTGGCCAGCGCCAGCCCGCCGAGTGTGGCGCACGAGGGTTGGATCACGCCGCCATGGGCGAGCGGCACGAACAGGAAACCGGCATAGCTCAGGAACGCGATCGGCGGCCCGCTGAGGAGCGTCAGCGCCACCCCTTTCGCCCAGCCCACCCCGCCGAGGTCGCGTAAGCCCGCGCGGGCGACGAACGGGAGGAAGACGAGCCCGGCCCAGACGAAGCGGTGAAATACGATGTCGGCTGGCGAAAACCCGATCGCGATGCCATGGCGCGCCGCGACGAACCCCGCCGCCCAGAACAGTGCGGCGCCGGCGCCGCAGGCGATCCCGGCGGCGGTGGCCGGTACGTCGGAGCGGGGAGCGGCGGGATTGGATGTCACGCGGTTCCTTTCGCAGCGCAGGCTCACAAAGCTTGGGATGATAATTAGCAGTTGCCGTGCGGCGCGTGCGCATTACCAATGGGAGCCAAGGATTCGCACATGGCCGCTCTCGACGCCCTCAGCATCGGCATTCTGCTCGGCGCCCTCCTGGTTCTAGCGGGCATCATGTCGAGCTTGGTGGCGATGCGCTTCGGCGCACCGCTGCTGCTGGTGTTTCTGATCGTCGGGATGCTCGCGGGCGAGGAGGGGCTGGGCGGCATCAAGTTTGACGACGTGCGCACGACCTACGTGGTCGGCTCGATCGCCCTGGCGCTCATCCTGTTCGACGGCGGCTTGCGCACGCGGTTTGTCACCTTTCGCAGCGTGCTGGGGCCGGCGACGACTCTCGCGACCGCCGGGGTCCTAGTGACCGCGGCCTTGACCGCGCCGGTCGCCAAATATCTGCTCGCCATGAGCTGGACCGAGGCGCTGCTGGTCGGCGCGGTCGTGGCCTCGACCGACGCCGCGGCGGTGTTCTTTCTGCTGCATGCCCGCGGGCTGCGCCTGCGGCCGCGCGTCGGCGCCATTCTCGAGGTCGAATCCGGCAGCAACGATCCGTTCGCGGTTCTGCTCACCCTCCTCCTGGTCGAATTCCTCACCGTCGGCGATCGCTCGTGGCAGCACGTGCTCGCCGTGCTCGCCGAGCAGGCCGTGCTCGGCACCGTCATCGGCGTCATCGGCGGACGCGCCATCGTGGTCGTGCTCAACCGACTGGGGCTGGCGCAGGGGCTGCACGCCCCGTTCGTGACCACGAGCGCGCTCGTCATCTTTGGCCTCGCCTCGGCCCTGCACGCCTCGGGTTTTCTCGCCGTCTATCTTGCCGGCCTCGTCGTCGGCAACCGGCCGACGCGCGCCCACAATACGGTGGTGGTGTTTCTCGATGCCGTGACCTGGCTTGCCCAAATCGTGATGTTCGTGCTGCTCGGCCTGTTGGTGTGGCCGGGGCGTCTCGTCGAGACCATCTGGCCGGCGCTCGCGGTGGCTGCGACGCTCATGTTCGTCGCGCGCCCCGCAGCCGTGTTCCTGTGTCTGGCGCCGTTTCGCTTCGCGTGGCGGGAGAAGGCCTTCATCTCGTGGGTCGGCCTGCGCGGGGCGGTTGGCATTTTCCTCGCGTCGATTCCGTTGCTGGTCGGATTGCCGCATGCGCACGTCTATTTCGACATCGCCTTCGTGACGGTGCTGACCTCGCTCTTGATCCAGGGCTGGACGATCGCCGCCGCGGCGCGGCGGCTGCACATCGCGCTGCCGCGGCACGATCCGTTGCCGCGTCGGGTCGAGCTCGATCTGCCCGGACAGCTCGAGCAGGAGATCGTGGGTTATCCGGTGTCCGCCAACAGCCCCTATCTCAAGCGCGGCCTGCTGCCGTCGTGGGCGCGGCCGACGCTGGTGGTGCGCGAGCAGAAGATCCTGAGCCCGCTGGAGTCCCAGCCGGTGCAGCCCGGCGACTATGTCTACGTCCTGGCGCCGCCGGAGAAGGCGCAGGCGCTCGACCGCTTCTTCGTCGACATGCCGCCGCCGGCCGTGCCTGATCCGCGCCTGCTCGGCGATTTCTTCGTATCCGGCGACGTGACGCTCGGTGCGCTGGCGGACATCTACGGGCTCTCGATTGCGCCGGAAGCCGCCGAGATGTCGCTCGCCGATCACTTCGCCGACGAAATCAAGCGCCGGCTGAAGCAGGGCGACATCGTGCCGCTCGGGCCGATCGCGCTGGTGGCGCATCGGGTGGCGAACGGCCGTGTCAGCAGCGTGGGCTTGCGGCTGGCGGAAGACGAGGCGCCGGCAACGCTTCCCGCCAAGCTCAAGAAGGCCGCGCGCGACCTGTGGGCGCGTTTGGGGTGAGGCGGCGCGACCGCGCTGGCCGCTGGTAGTGAACCTGAGTTGCTGGGATGCGCTCTATCAGCGGCCGTTGACAGCGCTCCATCCACCGTCATTGCCGGGCTTGACCCGGCAATCCATCCTTGAATGAAGTGCTTTTTTCGATGGATGCGCGGGTCAAGCCCGCGCATGACAAATCGAGGATAACTCGCGCGAATATCAGCTAGCTGATCGCGGCGCGACGCTCAACGCGCCGCTTCCCGCCGGCGCCGGAGCGAACAGGAATTTTGCACTCCACCAGGTGCCGAACAACAGCGCCGTCCAGAGCATGTCGCCGGCCACGGTATTCCAGAGAAACGGCAGCGCCGCGACGTAGCAATGAACGAGACCATGGAGGTCATGCGCGTACATGCCGCTGAACGCCCAGACTGCAAAGTTCGTGGTCGCAAAGAAGAGCAGCGACGACGACAGGACGAGCGGCGCGAGCACGACCACGGGCCGCGCGCGTCCCCACCTGGCCGCAAGCGCGGGGAGCGCAAGCGCGGCATAGACGACGCCCGCGATGCGCCAATCGTAAGAGCCGACGACGAGATCGCTCAGCAGCAGCGCCGAGATCGGCACTGCCAAGGCCAAGGCCCTGCTGCGCAACACCATGCCGGCAAACACCGCGCTGGCGGCGATGGGCGTGACATTCGGGGCGTGCGGCGCCAAGCGCGCCACGATGTCGAGCCCCACGAGGCTCATCGCCAGCGAAAGTTCACCCGCCGACAGCCCGTGAACGCACGTCGCGCGGCGGATTGTTGCGACCAGAGCCATTGAGTCATTTCCCTGCTGAGTCATTTCCCTGCTTGCGTCGTGAAGCGCCAGAACACCACGTCCAGCGGCTGCACCTCGTATACACCGAAGCTTTTGTCAGCATAGCTCGTATTGACCCACAACTGCCAATTTTTCTTCGCCCCGCTGCCGCCCTCGTTGGCGACGTCGTCGATTCGCGTGACAAACGCGGAAGCTCCGCTGCCGGTGTAACTGAAGGTTATTCCATGCGGGCGGTCCTTGGCCGCGTTCATCACATCGAGAACCGTGCTGCCCTTCGCCCAGGGAAGGTCGGTGATGGTCTTGATCACGCCATCGCCGTAGTCGACGACCAGGCGAACGGTCGCGGTTTGAGCGCGTGCGCGCTCGCCCGCCGCCGCGACGGCGAGCAACATCGTTGCCAGCACAATTGCCGCCGAGCGCCGGGTGAGGCGATTGCAACGGCTCCCGCCCATTGTCTCATCCTCCTCGCGAAGAGTTCCGCGTGCGCTCGACGTGGGCCGACCGCGTCGCCGCCGCCCATTCCTCGATGATGGCGGCGAGCGCGTCGAGGCCGTCGGTCAACGCCGCCGGCCCCGGCTGCAGGATGAGCGGCGACTTGATCTCGCGCACAAAGTTATCGCGCACGGCGGGAACGTCGGCGAAACCCGGCCGCGCCGCGACCTTGGCCGGCACGAACTTCTTGCCGCACCAGGAGCCGACGATGATGTCGGGCTGGGCGACGATCAACTCGTCGGCGGATACGATGCGGTCCTTGGCGTTCTTGCGCCGGGAGAGCGCAGGAAACACATCCTCGCCGCCGGCGATTTCGATGAGCTCGGCGATCCAGCGGATGCCGGAGATCATCGGCTCGTCCCATTCTTCGAAATAGACCCGTGGATGGCGCGCGAGCGCGGCCGCGCGCTCACGCGCTTGCGCCAGCCGCCGTTCCAGCGTTTCTACGAGCGTGGTGGCCTTGGAGGCCGCGCCGACCAGCGCGCCGAGCGCGCGGATCATGTCGAGAATGCCGGCGATGTCGCGCTGGTTGAAGGCATGGACCGCGACGTTGCGGCGGATCAGCTCGGCGGCGATATCGGCCTGCAGGTCGGAGAAGGCGAGAACGAGGTCGGGCTCGAGCGCGAGGATTTTTTCAAAGTCGGCGGAGATGAAGGCCGACACCCGCGGCTTCTCCCGGCGCACCCGCGCCGGCCGCACCGCGTAGCCCGACACACCGACGATGCGCCGCTCCTCGCCGAGGAGATAGAGCGTCTCCACGGTCTCTTCGGTGAGGCAGACGATGCGCTCGGCCGGGAACATCAGGCCGCTCACTCCGACAGCGCAACGGGCTGGCTGAATTCCGAGGTGGCGCCGTCCGCCGACGTGAGGGTGGCCGTGAACGAGGCCGGCATCGCGGCGAGCTTGGCGGCGTCGACCGTCAGCGAAAATCTGCCCCGCCCCTCGGCGTCGGAGGTGGCCGCGACCTCGCCGAGAAACATTTCGCCTTCGCCGCTGCCCGCCGCCCGATTGCCGAATATTTCCACGGTGAAGCGCGACAGCGGCTTGCCGCGCAGCTCGCCTTGCACGATGAGTTCGCCCGCGCGCTTGCGCACGCTTCCGAGCGTGGGGGCGGCAAGCCCGCCGTTCGGCGACGCTTGGCAGTTGGGCGCGCCATCCGGGCACATCTTGGCGAGGCTTCCCGGCGGCGGAACAACCCCGGTGCCGCGCTTGCCGGCGTAGCGTTCGTGTTCGCCGCTCGGCAGGCCGAACACGATGCCGCCCTTGCGGATGTCGGGGTCGCAACTGCCGCCGGCGAAGCAGCGTTCGATTTTTTGGCTGTTGCCGTAGATGGCGTTGCGGGAGATCCACGCCATCGTCATGTCGGCTGCCGGCCGCACCGCGATGCCCACGGCGTTGCCGGAGATGACGTTGCCGTCGATGCTGTTGCCGGAGCCGGAGAGACTCAGGCCGAACGTGTTGTCGGTGAAGATGTTGGCGGCGATGTAGTTGCGCTGCCCCCAATTGATTTGCAGGCCGTCGGAATATCCTTCGAAACGGTTGCTCACGACGACGTTGTCGTTGCCGAGCAGGATTTCGATGCCCTGCGACGGCTCCGGGTTGCCGGCGGTCGAGCGGAAGACATTGTCGGCCACCAGATTGAAGGCGGCGCCGCGGGTGAGCTCGAGCCCGTCGCCGTTGTCGAGAAATTCGTTGCGCTGCACCTTGTTGTGCACCGTCGTGGTGGCGGTGGGATTGCCATTACCGTCGTCGCCCGTAAGCATCACGCCGGCGCCGCCGCGATTGCCGACGATGCGATTGTCGTGAATCGAGTTGCCGCTCGCGCGGTGGATGAGCACGCCGATGCAGAAGTTGCGAATTTCGAGCCCGCTGATCTCGACCCCCTGGGTGTCGACCAAAGCCAGGCCGGGATAGCTGGTCGTGCGCACGTTGGCGCCGTATTGGCCGGCGACGGCGCCCGGACAGGTTTGCGGGCCCTTGTCCTCGATGTAGCCGGAACCGTCGAGGACGACGAACTCGCCGCTGCGCTTCCACGGCGCGCCCTCGATCGCCACCGGGCCTTTGATCGCAGGCAGCGCCGAAGCGAGCTTGATCACGTGCGGTGCCTGACCCGCCGGATCGAGCTCGATGCGCAAGCGTCCGGGCGCCGCGTTGTTGCGCTCGATCGCCCAGCGCAGCGAACCCTCGCCGCCGTCATCGGCGGTGCGGGTGACGCGCAGCACCTCGGGGGCCGCCGTCGAAGGGCTTTGCGCGTCGGCGTGAGTTGGAAGCGCCCAAAGCGCAATGGCCGCGAAGTAACGAATGGGATGTGCTGACACATGCTCCTCCCAAAGTTCGTTGCGGCGGTCGCGCCGCATTCGTCGGATGTCTGGTTTCCCGCGAGCGTGCACCTCTCGGGTCGCATCGGCAAGGCGGCAGGCCATATTGGCTTATGCCGGTTATATCACCACATGATGACTGCCCTGATTGTCGGAGAGTCCCCCATGCCGGAAGCAAAGAAAGCGCGCGCCGTCGGTTTCAACCACGTCGCTCTCGAGGTCGGCGATATCGACGAGGCGCTGGCGTTTTATGGCCGCCTGTTCGAGTTCAAACTGCGCGGCAAGAGCAAGACCTCGGCCTTCATCGATTTGGGCGATCAGTTCCTCGCGCTGCAGAAGGGCCGCGCCCAGGCCGCCGACGACGGCCGTCATTTCGGACTCGTGGTCGACGACAAGGACGCGGTCCGCCGCGCGCTGGCGGCGGCGGGCATCAAGCCGCTGCCGGGCCGGTTCCTCGATTTCCACGATCCCTGGGGCAACCGCATAGAGATCGTCGGCTACGACAACATCCAGTTCACCAAGGCGCCGAACGTGCTGCGCGGCATGGGGCTCACCCATCTGTCGAAGAACAAGGACGCGATCAAGGAGCTCAAAGACAAGGGCATGGCCCCGAGCTGACGGCAACCCGCCGACCGCGCAGGTCGATTACGCCATCAGTTCCGCCGTCGCCGCGTCGAGCACCTCAAGCCCGCCGGCGGCCGCCACGCGCCCGCCGTCGAGCAGCACCACCGAGGTCGCGATGCGTTTGAGCTCTCCCGCGTGGTGGCTGACATAGACCATGGGCACGTGGGCTTCGTCGCGCAGCTTTTGCAGGTAGGGTAAAATCTCGCGCTTCCTGGCGGCGTCGAGCGAGGCGAGGGGCTCGTCGAGGAGAAGGAGCCGGGGGCGCATCAGCAGCGCGCGGCCGAAGGCGACGCGCTGGCGCTCCCCACCCGAGAGCTTCCCCGGTCGCCGATCGAGCAAGTGGCCGATGTCGAGCAAATTCACGATGCGCGCCGTTTCGGCGCCGTCGCGCGCAAGCCCGCGCATGCGGCGGCCGTAGTCGAGGTTCGCCGCAACGCTCAGATGCGGGAACAAGCGCCCCTCCTGGAAGACGTAACCGATGCGGCGGCGGTGCGCGGGCACATCGATGCGCGCGGCGGAGTCGAACAGCACGGTGTCGTCGAGCCGGATGCATCCCCGGTCCGGCGGAAGCAGCCCGGCGATCATGTTGACGAGCGTGGTCTTGCCCGCGCCCGAGGCGCCGAACAAGGCGGTGACGCCGCCTGCGGTCTCGAAGCGCGCCGCGAGCGAGAAGTCGCCCAGCCGTTTCTCCACGTCGACCGCAAGCATGCTCATTCCCCGTGGAAGCGCGTACCGGCGCGGCGCGCGAGCCATTCGGCCGCCACCAGCGCCGCCAGCGAGATCGCGATCGCGACCAGGACCAGCCGGCCCGCCGCCGCGTCGCCGCCGGGGACCTGGGTGAGGGTGTAGATCGCCGCCGAAATCGTCTGGGTCTCGCCCGGAATGTTGGAGACGAAGGTGATGGTCGCGCCGAACTCGCCCAGCGCCTTGGCGAAGCACAGCACCATGCCCGCGATCAGCCCCGGCATCGCCAGCGGCAAGGTGACGGTGAGAAATATCCAGAGGCGATCGGCGCCGAGCGTCGCGGCGGCATCTTCGAGCTTGCGGTCGATCGCTTCGATCGCGAGCCTGATCGGACGCACCAGCAATGGAAAGCCCATGACGCCGCAGGAGAGCGCCGCGCCGGTCCAGCGGAACGAGAACACGATGCCGAAATGATCGGCGAGAAACGCGCCGATCGGTCCGCGGCGGCCGAACGAGATCAACAGCAGATAGCCGGTGACGACCGGCGGCAGCACCAGCGGCATGTGCACCAGTCCGTCGAGCAGCGCCTTGCCCCAGAAATTCTTGCGCGCCAGCAGCCAGGCGACGGCGATGCCGAACGGCAGCGCCACCACCGTCGCCACCAGCGCGATCTTGAGCGACAGCCGGATCGCGATCCATTCGTCGGGCGAGAGGTCGAGCATCGCTACCCTTGGCGAGCCCTAATCTCGCGTTTCGGCTGCGCCAAGCTGCTCACGATGTCGGCTTCACCAGGAACGTAAAGCCATAAGCCTCGAACACCGCCTTGGCCGTCGGCGAGCGCAGGAAGGCGAGGTACCGTGCGGCTTCGGGCTTGGCGTTGACCGTCAATGCCACGGGATAGACGATCGGGGGATGCGAGTCGGCGGGAAAAGCCCCGACGATCTTCACGTTCGGCTCGACCTTGGCGTCGGTCTCGTAGACGATCCCGAGCGGCGCTTCGCCGCGCGCGACCAGCGTGAGCGCCGCGCGCACGTTCTCGGTCATGGCGAATTTCGGTTCGGCCGCGGCCCACGCGCCGAGCTTCTCCAGCGCGGCCTTGGCATATTTTCCCACCGGCACGGCGCGCACGTCGGCGGTGACGATGCGGCCGTTGCCGACGAGTTTCGCCAGGTCGAATCCCGGCGCGATGGTGACGTTGCCGATCTTGGAATCCCTCGGTGCGATCAGCACCAGCCGGTTGCCGAGAAGATTGACGCGGGTGTCGTCCTTGATGAGCTTGTGTTGCGTGCCGTAGTCCATCCAGTCGAGGTCGGCGGAGACGAAGACGTCGGCGGGCGCGCCGTTCTCGATCTGCTTTATCAGCGCCGAACTTGCCGCATAGCTCGCCACCGCTTTGATGCTCGTGCTCTTGGTGAAGGCGGCATTGACGTCGTCGAGCGCGTTCTTCATCGAGGCGGCGGCGAAGACCGTGATGGTTTTGTCCTGCGCAAGCGCAGGGGTCGGCGGGCTCGCCAGCCCGATGCCGAGCGCGACGGCGGCAAGACACATACGGGTCCGATCGAGCATTCTGGCACTCCTTGAAACGTCCGGCGCGCCCGCGCGATACCGCGCCGCGCTCCGGCAATAGGTCCGGCCACAGGTTTGTCAGGAAGCGACCAACCCGGAAGCGCCGTTCCGGGGCAAAAGCGCACTTACGGCGCGCCATGGGCCGCAGCGCAACCCTAGCAGCATTGGACTCGGAGGCAAAGATGCGTCCCGATTGCCATCCGGCGGCCCGCTCTATCCGCTCGTCCCCGCGCAAGCGGGGACCCAGAGGCCCTGGATTCCCAGCATAAGGGCGTTTACGCGCGTCTTCCGACGCGCTATGCGCGGGAATGAGCGGAGGAGTTCTGTGACGCCGCGGTCGCAGCCTGTGCCGCTTGAGTCGTCAGTGGCGTGCTGGGGGTCTATTTTTGAGATGCAAAGAGATGTCTGAATCAGACATCCGCTTGACGGCCGAAGCAGCGCCACTCGAAGGCGAGTACGACTACATCATCGTCGGCGCCGGCTCGGCCGGCTGCGTGCTGGCGAACCGTCTCTCCGCCGATCCGGCGATGCGCGTGCTGCTGCTCGAAGCCGGCGGCAAGGACAACTGGATCTGGTTCCACATTCCGGTGGGTTACCTCTTCGCCATCGGCAATCCGCGCTCGGACTGGATGTTCAAGACCGAGCCGGAGGAGGGGCTCAACGGCCGCAGCCTCAACTACCCGCGCGGCAAGGTGATCGGCGGCTCCTCATCCATCAACGCCATGATCTACATGCGCGGCCAAGCCGCCGATTACGATCACTGGCGCCAGCTCGGGCTCGCCGGCTGGGGCTCCGACGACGTGCTGCCGTTCTTTCGCCGGCACGAGGACCATTTCTTAGGCGCCAGCGAAGCGCACGCCGTCGGCGGCGAATTGCGCATCGAGCCTCCGCGCGTGCGCTGGGACATCCTGGATGCGTTCTGCGCGGCGGCGGAACAGGCCGGCATCAAACGCATTCCCGATTTCAACACCGGCGACAACGAGGGCAGCTGCGTCTTCCACGTCAACCAGAAGCGCGGGCGGCGCTGGTCGGCGGCGCGCGGCTTTCTCAAGCCGGTGCTCGGCCGCGCCAATCTGCGGCTCGAAACCCAGTGCCTGGTGGAAAAGATCGTGTTCGACGGCACGCGCGCGGCGGGCGTGCGCTGGCGGCAGAACGGCGCGAGCCGGTCCGCGCGCGCCCGCGGCGAGGTGATCCTCGCGGCCGGTTCGATCGGCTCGGTCCAGATTCTCAAGCTCTCCGGGGTCGGCGGCGCGGGCGAGTTGCAGCGCCTCGGCATTCCGGTCGTGCTCGACAAGGGAGGCGTCGGCAACAACCTGCAGGATCACCTCCAGCTTCGGCTCATCTACAAGGTCGCGGGCGCCAAGACCCTCAACGAGGCCTATCGCTCGCTCATCGGCCGCGCGCGCATGGGCATCGACTACGCGCTCTTTCGCCGCGGGCCGCTCACCATGGCGCCCTCGCAGCTCGGCCTGTTCACGCGCTCGGATAGCGGACGCGAGCGCGCCAATCTCCAGTTTCACGTGCAGCCGCTGTCGCTCGACAAGTTCGGCGACCCGCTGCACGAGTTCCCCGCGCTGACCGCGAGCGTGTGCAACCTGCAGCCGACGAGCCGCGGCTTCGTGCGGCTGCGCTCGGCCGACGCCGCCGACAAGCCGGTGATCAAGCCGAACTATCTGTCCACCGACGAAGATCGCCGCGTGGCGATCGATTCCATCCGCGTCGCGCGCAGGATCGTGGCGCAGCCTGCGCTCGCGCGCTACAAGCCGGTCGAATATCTTCCAGGCAGCTCCGTCGGCAACGACGAAGCGGCGCTGATCAAGGCGGCCGGCGACATCGGCACCACGATCTTTCACCCCGTCGGCACCGCCAAGATGGGGCGCGCGAGCGATCCCACGGCGGTGGTCGACGAGCGGCTGCGCGTGATCGGGCTCGAGCGGCTGCGCGTGGTCGACGCCTCGGTGATGCCGACGATCACGTCGGGCAATACCAACGCGCCGACCATGATGATCGCGGAGAAGGGCGCCGCGATGATCGCGGAGGACCGCCGCGCCTAGCGGGCGCAAGCCGGCGTCGATGAGAAATCCGATGGAGATCCGTTTGCGGCGGAAAACGCGGCAAATGCCATGACGCTCAAACGGTCGCCTCAAACGGAGCGGGCCACACGCTTTGCAGGCGCTCGGCGCGCGCGGCGGCATTGCGCATGATGCCGGACAGCAGGCGATAGACTTCGGTCCACGCCGCGGCCACCTCGGGTGTCCACGCGTGACCGAGGCCCTGTTCCAGCGTCCATAACACCGCCGCACCCACGGAATCGTATTGCGCGTCGCTGACGCCATAGCTGGCGTGACGGCGGCCGAGATCTTCGACCTTCGATACCAGCGCGCCGAGATTGTCCAGGCCACCGATGGCGAAGGCCAACGTCTGCAACAGCTTCTTGCGTTGCGCGACCATATCGGTCGCGCGGAATAGCGTGCGCGTGGTGGGGTCGATTTCGAACAGCCGATGGTAGAACATGGCGGCCGCCGCGTCGGCGACGGGAGCGACCTGTTTCCAGGTGTCCCGCACGAGTCGCTTCTGTTCGGGGGTCATCGCGCTGCGCCGTCGCTGCCTCAGTAGACCATCGGAAGGCTCTGGAGCTGCTGGCCCGGAAAATCGGTGGCCTGCTGCAGGAGCTCGAGCGGGTTGATCGACGCCGGCACTGCCGGTTGCTCGGCCGGCGTGCGCCAGGCAGCGACCAGCGGCATCGCCGCCAGCAGGGTCAGGACGACCGCCGTCAGCGCGGCGGTGACGAAACGGGTGACATTGTGCATCGGGAATCTCCATCAAACTGCCGACAGGTGCCGGAAGCGTTGGAGGAGGCTTAGCCGCAAGCGCGATGCGAGGCTTGGAGCCGGTGTTGCATCCGCTTGGAGATTTTCTGGAGATTCTCTGAAGATGGTATAATGCTCCTTCCAGGCGAGCTACCGCTCGGCGGATTTGAAGGTAAAACTCCGGGCGGCGTCGACGGACGACGCCCCCTTTCGAGGAGCTGTACACAGCCTAAATTGCAGTACCGGGGCCGGAAAAAAGCACGGGCGACGATCAGCGCAACCACGGGTCGTCTGGCAATCCTTGATCCACTGACGATGACAATCGCGCACAAGGCATGATCCGGAAGGACTGGCGCGCGCGGGCGCCGCTGGGAGGACCACATGCGGGCAAATTACCTGATGAAGCTTCTCAATCGGGTGAAGGCGATCCTGCTGACGCCCCAGGCGGAATGGAAGGTGATCGCGCGGGAGCGGGACACGCTCGGCGATCTGTTGATCAAGTACGTCGCGATCCTTGCCGCGATCCCGGAGGTCGCCCACTTCATCGGCCAGTCGCTCGTCGCCGGCTCCGCGCCGGTCGTGTCAAATCTCGTGCGCGCGGTCGTCGTCTATGCCGTTGCCTTCGCCATGGTCTACATCATAGCGGGGGTGATCGATCTGCTCGCGCCGCGATTCGGCGCCGAGAAGAATTTTCCCAGCGCCGTGAAGCTGTCGGCCTATTCCCACACGCCGCTCTGGCTTGCCGGCATTTTTCTGCTCATCCCGGGCCTGAACTTCTTGCTGATCCTCGGTCTTTACGGGTTCTACCTGCTGCGGGTCGGGCTGCCCATGCTGATGAAGGTGCCCAACGACAAGGCGCTGCCCTACGCGGCGATCGTCACCGCCTGTGCGCTCATCCCCGCGATCGTGCTGACGATGATTTAGCGACAGATGTTGCTGCCGCAGCGCGCGGCACAGCACGCAGCGTGCGGCTGCGTGAATTTGGCCCGACAGGCTAGCGCTCGGCGCGGCCCACGACGTTCATCAGCTCTTCGATCTTCCGCCGCTGATCGGCCTTGTTGCCGGAGGCGATCGCGTGCTCCACGCAATGGGCGACGTGATCGCGCAGGATTTCCTCCTCCACGCGCCGCAGCGCGGCGCGCACCGCCGCAACCTGCGTGACGATGTCGATGCAATAGCGATCCTCGTCGACCATGCGCGCGATGCCGCGCACCTGGCCCTCGATCCGGCTCAAGCGCTTGGCGCAGGATGCCTTGATGTCTTTGCGCATGCGCGCTATATACCCCCTTAGGGTATAAGTTGCAACCCCGGAGGAACGGCTCATGGCGCGCGCGAGCGGCTTGACGCAGACCGGCGGCTGCTCGGCAACCGCGATCCGTCGGCGGGACTTGTCTTGACGCACGACCACTGCCATCGCCCCGTCGACGCGCGATCGCCGGCGAAGCCGCCGCCCGCGGCGGAAGGCACGATCTACACCTGCCCGATGCATCTGCAGATCCGGCAGGTCGGCCCCGGCGTCTGTCCGATCTGCGGCATGGCGCTGGAGCCGGAGTTGGCCTCCGCCGAAGCCGCGCCGAATCCCGAGGTTGCGGACATGACGCGGCGGTTCTGGATCGCGCTCGTGCTCACGCTGCCGGTTCTCGCGCTCGAAATGGGCGGCCACCTCACCAATCTCCACATGCTGCTCGGCCAGAACTGGTCGAACTGGCTGCAGTTCTTGCTCGCCACGCCGGTCGTGCTGTGGGGGGGCGCTCCGTTCTTCGTGCGCGGCTGGCAATCGCTCGTCACCCGCAACCTCAACATGTTCACGCTGATCGCCATGGGCATCGGCGTGGCGTGGCTCTACAGCGTGGTTGCGATCCTGCTGCCCGGCGTGTTCCCGCCGGCGTTTCGCAGTCCGGACGGCGCGGTCGCGGTCTATTTCGAAGCTGCGGCCGTGATCACCGTGCTTGTGCTACTCGGCCAGGTGCTCGAGCTGCGCGCGCGCGAGCAGACCTCGGGCGCGATCCGGGCCTTGCTCGATCTCGCCCCGAAGACGGCGCGGCGTTTGAACGCGGACGGGAGCGAGGAGGAGGTGTCGCTCGACGCGATCGTGGTGGGCGATCGGCTTCGCGTTCGTCCGGGCGAGAAGATTCCGGTCGACGGCGAGCTGATCGAAGGACGCTCGGCGGTCGACGAGTCGATGGTGACGGGAGAATCGATGCCCGTGACCAAGGAGGCGGACGCCAAGGTCATCGCCGGCACGCTCAACACCACCGGCAGCTTCGTGATGCGGGCGGAAAAGGTCGGGCGCGACACCATGCTGTCCCGCATCGTGCAAATGGTGGCGGCGGCGCAGCGCTCGCGGGCGCCGATCCAGCGGCTGGCGGACCAGGTGTCGGGCTGGTTCGTGCCCACGGTGATCGCGGTCGCGCTCGTGGCATTCGCGGCGTGGAGCATCTACGGGCCGCAGCCGCGTTTCGCGTTCGGACTGGTCGCCGCGGTCACGGTCTTGATCATCGCCTGTCCCTGCGCGCTCGGTTTGGCGACGCCGATGTCGATCATGGTCGGGGTGGGACGCGGCGCCCAGCTCGGCGTGTTGATCAAGAACGCCGAAGCGCTGGAGCGGATGGAGAAGATCGACACCCTCGTCGTCGACAAGACCGGAACGCTCACCGAAGGCAAGCCGAAGGTGGTGGCCGTCGTCGCGGCCAAAGGCTTCGACGAAAACGACGCGGTGCGATGGGCTGCGAGCGTGGAAAAGGCGAGCGAGCATCCACTTGCGCTCGCGCTCGTCGCCGCCGCCCAGGAGCGCAAGCTCAACCTCTCGCCCGTCGCCGAATTCGATTCGCCGACCGGCAAGGGCGTGGTGGGCGTTGTCGATGGGCGGCGGCTCGCGCTCGGGAATGCAAGGTTCCTGCGCGAGCTCGGCGTTGAAACCAACGCGCTGGAGCAAGACGCCGAACGGCTTCGGCACGAGGGCGCGACGGCGATCTTCTTGGCCGTCGATGGCAGGGTCGCGGCGGTGATCGCGATCGCCGATCCGGTGAAAAGCACCACCCCGGATGCCCTCAACGCGCTCTCGAAGGAAGGCGTCCGGGTCGTGATGCTCACCGGCGACAACAAGACCACGGCGGATGCCGTGGCGCGGCGTCTCGGCATCACCGAGGTGGAAGCCGAGGTGCTGCCGGACCAGAAGAGCGCCGTCGTCACGAAGCTGCAAAAGGAAGGACGCTCGGTCGCGATGGCCGGCGACGGCGTCAACGACGCGCCGGCGCTGGCGGCCGCCGAAGTCGGCATCGCCATGGGCACCGGGACCGACGTCGCGATCGAAAGCGCGGGCGTCACCTTGCTCAAGGGCGACCTGACCGGGATCGTGCGCGCGCGTCGGCTGTCCCAGGCGACGATGCGCAACATCCGCCAGAACCTGTTCTTCGCCTTCGTCTACAATGCGGCCGGGGTGCCGATCGCTGCCGGCGTGCTCTATCCTTTCTTCGGCATCCTGCTCTCGCCGATCATCGCCGCGGCGGCGATGGCGCTTTCGTCGGTCAGCGTGGTGGGAAATTCCCTGCGGCTGCGACGCGTGTCGTTGTGAACTCCGCGGCTGCATGATCCGCTAAGCTACAGGTGGACCTCAAGACGCCGAAAGCTCCTTGATGCAGATCGAATCCACGCTGACGTGCCCGCGCTGCGGGCATCAATCGACCGAGCAGATGCCGACCGATGCCTGCCGGTTCTTCTACGTGTGCAAGGGCTGCGGCGAGACGCTCAAGCCGTTGCCGGGCGACTGCTGCGTGTTCTGCTCCTACGGCACGGTGCCGTGCCCGCCGGTGCAGGCAAGCCAGCGCCGCGATCAGTGCCGGTGATCGTGATGCATGTCGGGCACGTGCGGGTGTGAGTGCGTCAATGCGTCGTGCTCGTGCGCATGGGTGTGGGGCTCGCCCGGCGGATCTTGCGGACCGTGGGGGTGGCGGTGATGCTCGTCGTGACTGTGAGCATGGGCGTGCAGCATGCGGCGATGGGCATGCGCGTGCGCGTGCCGCTCGGTGAGGTGCAGCCAAACGCCGAAGGCCATCAGCGTTCCGGCGGCGACGAGCTGCACCGTCAGCGGTTGCTGGAGCGCGATCACCGCGGTCGCCGCGCCGATGAAGGGGGCAATCGAGAAATATGCGCCGGTGCGCGCTGTACCGAGGTGACGCAGCGCGACCACGAACAGCGCGAGGCTCACGCCGTAGCAGACGAAGCCGACGAGCCCGCCCACGAGCATTGCGAGCGGGCCGGGAAGCGAACCTCCCGCCCACAAGCCCAACAGCAGATTGACGGGGCCCGCGATCAATCCTTTCCATTGCGCGATCTGCAGGGGATCGGCGAGCGAGACCTTGCGGGTGAGGTTGTTGTCGATGCCCCAAGCGACGCACGCGCCGATGATGGCGAGCGGGCCGGCGAAGCTTTCGATCGTCGGCGTTCCCGACCACGACACCGTGGCCGCGCCGGCGACGAGACAGGCCATGCCGAGCGCGATGCGCCGATCAAAGTTCTCGTGAAAGACGAACCAGGCGAGCAGCGCCGTGGCCGCGCCCTCAATCGTCAGCAGCAAAGACGCGGTGGCGGCCGGGGTGCGCGCGAGCCCGAGCATCAGCAACACCGGGCCGGCGATCCCGCCCAAGGCGATGGCGCCGGCGAGCCAGCCATAATCTTGGCGCGCGAGCGGCTGCTGCCGCGCGGCGGGCGCGTTGAGACCGAGTGCCGCCAGGGCGCGCAGCAGCGCGATGCCGATGCCCGCGCCGCAGTAGAACAGGCCGGCCAGAATCACGGGGTGCACGACCCCGAGCAACGCCTTGGCCGCGGGCGTCGAGACCCCGAACAAGGCGGCCGATGCAAGCGCAGCAAGGACGGCGGCGCGATTCATGCGTTCGATCGATGCATGTGTTCACGACATCCGGGGGAAACTCATCGCGCCCCCAGCGATGATCGGCTCTCGGAATCGAGCCGCACCTCGGCCTGCCAGCTCGCAGCGGTGACGGCCGGCTCGAGACTGAGCCGCCCCACGATCCTCTCGACGTCGGCATCGACACGATGAGGTGCTGTCAGATGCGCCGTTACGCAGACGCGTTCGCCTCCGCCGACGTCGTTGCTGTCGAGCCCGCGCAGCGCCAATCCGCTGCCGACGAGCCCTTGCAAGAGGAGCGCGCGAACGTGGGCTTCGTCCGGCGCGCGGCACGTCAACGACACCACGTATCCAATCTCGAGCTCGGTCGACACCAGCGGCTGTCGATTGATGAAGTTGACGACGGGCCGCAAGAGGAGGTTGACGAACACGACGAATCCGGTCGCGAGCGTGGCATAGGCCAGATAGCCCGCACCCGCCAAGACGCGGAAGATCAATCCGGCGCCGAGGAACCCGATCCCCGATACCACTTGTGCCGCGACACGGGTCGGACTGCCCTCGCCCGGAACCAGCGCAGCAAATACGACGAAGCTGGCCGCGCCCAAGGCGACCAGCGTGTTCGTGCGCAATCCCGCAAGGCGGTTGCGCCATTGCCGCTCAAAGCCGATGGCGGCACTGAGGCAAAAGGCGACCGCAAGATTGATCGCTGCCTGTTCGATGGACATCGTCATCGCCGATCACTCCCCGTTGGGTTGGCTGCGGCTACGAACCGACCGGTGTCCGAACAGCGCCGTTCTCGCCGATCGCTCCACGATTCGGACCATCCCGAGAGCCGCGCGCAGAGCGATGGGAGGAATTCTATGCCGTTCGTAAAGCCCGATGCTGCCGCGTAGTATCCAGGACGCGAACCGAAATATAGCATGTGCTTCCCAACGGCGCGTCTCATCGAAGATGGAGGGCCATGACGTTGGCCATCCCTATAAAATCGCCATCCCCATAAAATCGTCATATCGAGCTCGGCGGCCAAGTGGAGATTTGAGACGCGGACGCGGTCTGGTCGGCGCCGCTTGCATGGATTCGATTGCCGAGTAACGCCTTGGCCGCAGGCGTGGAGACTGGACGCATGCGGGCCGGCTCGATAGCGATATAGTGTCTACCCAGACGCTGCTGCTGCAGTTCACGAAAGGTGGCCGCGGCTATGCTTCGACGCCGCCATCGAAAGCAAGAGAGTTCCCAATGAAACGGCTTAGAATCGTTCTCATTCTCGGCTTGGTCACGGCCGTGAGTTGCGCGGCCAGAAGCCAACCCCTGCCGAATCCCGCGCAGCAGTCCCCGCCATCGTCGGCGCCGACCCAGGAGCTTCCGAAAAACTATCTTCCTGGCCTTGGTGAATTCATGGGACGAATTCAGACCGATCACGCCAAGCTCTGGCTCGCCGGGCAGGCCCGAAACTGGGAGCTCGCCGGATACCAATTGAGCGAGCTGAAGGAAGTATTTTCCGACGTGCAGGACCTCGTCCCGCGCTATCAAAATGTTCCGGTCGGCGACATGATCGATGCGCTCATGACCGGTACAATCGCCGATATGGAGGGCGCAATCGCAACCCGCGATTTCAGCAAGTTTTCGGCCGCCTTCGACGAACTGACCGCAGCCTGCAACTCCTGCCATCAGGCCGCGAATCGACCCTACATCGCGATCCGACGGCCGACGCGATCAAATTTCAGCAATCAGGACTTCTTGCCGGCGAAGAAATGAGCGTCGTGGGCGCATTGAAAGGCCCACGCAGTCAGAGGTTGCTTCGAATGTCCGCCCGCGCCGCGCTGTGTAGCGCCGTCATTCTCCTGAGCTTGCCCGCAAGGGCCGAAACCCCGACCGAGTGGATTGAGCTCGGGGCTCGCGTGCACGGCGCCTTCGGCGCGTTCATTCCCATTGGTATCCGCATCGGCCTCGACGCCAAGGAGCGCATCAAGGCGGAGGCGCGTGAGCTTGCGGTGACGTATTACACCGGCGAGAAGGCGCCGTGTCCCTGCATCGCCGACGGCGTGATGCTGGCGACCAACGCCAGCCCAGGGCAGGGAACGCTCGTCATCGCGCCGGAGAAGGCGCCGGCGGGACTGCTTGCGGTGGTCGTCGTGCGCAACCGAAAAACCGGCGAGGGTTTGCGCTACACCGTCGCCGACGCGTGGCTGCCGAAGGTCTTGGAATGGAACAAGACCTTTGATCCCGCGGGGCGCTTCGACGCCGCGATGAAAGCGGAAGGGCTGTTCGAGGTGGCTCCGGCTCCGGCGCCATAGAGGCGAAATTCAAATCACGCATGACCTCTGGCGATCGCCGTGCCGGCGCATACACTCGCAATCCAGTCCACTCGGATGCGCTTTAGAACTGGGCATGGAAGCGTCCGGCGAACGTATTCACCGGACCGCGGTCCCTGTTGTAGGCGGGGTTGGCGATGAACTGGTAGTCGAAGCTGACGCGCATCTCGGGTGAAAGCGCGTAGCTGTAATAAGTCTCGAAGATTTTCTCGAGCCCGGGATTCGGCAGCTGTCCGTCGCCGATGAGGATGCCCAAGCCGCCGGCGTTGAAAAACGCCTGGTGCACGCCGGAGATGTTGTTGATCACGCCGGCGATGCCAACGGTATCGTCAGGCCGGCCCCAGTTCTTGCCGTTGATCGAGACGCCGCCGGAGACCGTCCGGTCGATGTCGGTGAAATCCCACGGCTCGATATTGCCGTCGGCCCAGCCGCCGCGGGCGAACACCCCGACCGTGTCCGAGATTTGCTGCTCCAGGTTCATGCTGACGCCCGGGCGGCTGGTGTAGCTTCTCACTGCGGTGATGTCGGCGGGCTCACCGGTGATCTGAGCGAGCGTGATGGCGTCCTGGAATCTTCCCGCCCGGCCGCGGTTGAGGAAGCCGGTGACCTTGAACTTGCCGGGCTGGCCCCACAATTCGTAGCGCTTCTCGATTTCCGCGACCAACGCGTACTGCTGAAAGGTCGGGTCGAGGACGCCGCCGTCGGGACTGTCGGCGCCGGCCGGAGACGCCGACAAGTCGAAGGCGCCGGCGCGCAAGGTCCAGGAGCCATGGTACCATTCGGCGGCCGCGCCGTAGGTATAGCCCCAGCCATCGCCGGCATAGTCGAACGTGCCGGCGTTGATCAGCGACCAGTTCAGAAAGTCGGTCTTCGGACTGTTGGCATATTTGTTGGTATCGAAGATGTCGACGATGGCGAACTTGCCGACCGTCAACACGAGGCGGTTCTCCGTGCGCGTGCCGGCGAACTGGCTGATGTCGGCGTCGACCTTCTCAACTTCGCCGCCGAGATTGATGGTCTGCCGGAGGAATCCGCGCTGCATGCGCGTGTAGGGGTAGGATGACCCGAGCTTGTAGGACTCGCCGCTCGGAAATCCGGCGACGCCGTGCGTGTTCGCCAAGCCGAAACCTTGATCGATCTCCGGGCTGATCCACAGCTCCGCCCCTTGCCACAACCGTATGCCGGCATAGAGCGTGGCGTCGAACGTTTCGCGGCCGAGCCCGCTGCTGGGCAGGCTGTTGGTTCCGGCATAGGGCGATCGGATCGCCGGGTAGCCTTGCCACACGACCGTGGTTTGACCGTGAAAGTTCACGAGGTCCGTCGCCGGCGTGGGCAGCCCGGTCGAGCCGCCGTTTGCGTTCGTCCCGCCGCCGCCGAAGCGATAGTTCAGCGATGCGCGCGCCTGCTGCAGGGAAAGATCGGATGTGAACTGCAGCCCTGCGTTCGGGAACATCACGCTGCTGTTGCCATACTTCGTGTACAGGTACTCGAGATTCACCGTCCAGTTCGGCGCGAATGCCCACTCGACGCCGAGCCCCGCCACCCAGCCCAGTCGCCACAGGAATGGGGAATCGGTTGTGTCGTCGGCCAGTTGCGTCAGCGTCAGCTGGTTGTAGGTCCAGGCGAAGCCGCCGGTCGCATAGAAGAGCCAGTTGTCGGGGGCGTAACCGATGCGACCGCGCACCGTGCCGGAGTGCAGCACCGACTCGCTATAGCTCGCCAGGCCGATGTCCGGCGTGGAGAAGATCGACGTGCCGCCGATGGAGACGCCGTGGCGTGGAAAGCCCGGAAACGAGGTATCGAGCTGGACGCCGAGCACGACGCGGTTCGCCAGCATGAAGTCGTAGCCGATTTGCAGCCCCCCGAAGTAGCTTCCCGACCCGGTGAAGATGTCAGAGGGCTGATTGAGGTCGAGCGAGCTCGCGAGATCAGGTGGCGTGCTCCAGTTCGAACGTCCCCAGGCATAGCCGAGATGACCGCCCACATAGAGGCCGGTCCAGTCGTAGGGTTGGACTACGGGAGGCTGCCACGGCGCCTTCAATTGGGGCGGGGGCACAGTCGCGTCTGCCGCCTGCGCGGTGGCGAATGTCGCCGGGAGCCCGGCGGCGAAAGCGAACGAGATCGCGACGCAAATGCCGACGACCCTATCGCGCACGCGCGCGGGTTCGTCGCTCGCAAAAATCGGCAAAAACGTAGCCATGGCGGTCGCCCCCTTCCGCTCGACAGTTCCCCTCTGTCACCACAGCGGAAGACCGCCCCATGCGCGCGCCCCGCACGCCGGAAGGATGACGTGTTCAGGCAGGTCTCCTGGCTCGCGGGTCATCGTCCTTCTCCGCCTTCCCGGGCTTTGTTGCACAAAGCCCAGTGGCAACTTGAAGAAGGACTCGCCGCCGACAGTTGCGGGGGCAGCTCCGGATTTGACTCGCCGCCGAAACGGCGGATCGCACCGGATTCCCTTTTAGGCCGATCAACGCGACCGGCGCACCTGAACGCTCGTGATGGAAGAAGGCGGCGCCGTTTTTGTCAACGCCCGAAATTCATTTCGCCGTAAGGTGTGACATTTAAGTGAGCATTGTGCGGGCCCGGCTTGGGGCGCTCGACCTCTACGGCCGCGACGAAGCGGCGCCGACCGCCTCCTCCTCGTGGTCGGAATGGCCGCAGACGATTTTCTCGGGCCAGATGAGCTCTTCGCTCGATGCAAAGACCTCGCGCACGGTGGAGACGATGATCCACGTGGCGATGCCTGCGGCGATGAGGGGATCGAAGATCGAATAACCGGTCAGGCTGACCAGGAGGCCGGCGGCCACCGGCGCCAGGGATACGTAGACGTCGCCGATATTGTGAATATAGGCGAGGCGGATCGCGGCGTTGTTGCGGCTCGGCGCGAGCAGGAGCCGCGCGACGCCCCAATTGGCGGCGGCGGCGAGGAGGCCGACCACGATGGCGATCGAGCCGACGACCGGGGCGGGATGGAGGATTCGCTCCGCCGCCTGCCACAGCAGCAGTGCACTGACGAGTAGGAGGCCGAACGAGTTGAAGACATTGGCCGTGCGCAGCAGGTGCCGTGAGACTCCGTGCGGCAGGACGAACGCCAGATAGAGGAAAACGAGCGCCATCTCGTCGGAGAGATTATGCACGCTGTCCATGATGAGGCTGAGGCTATCGGCCTTGAATCCGGCGACCGCTTCGACCACGAAAATCGCGGTGTTGAGCGCGGCGGCCGCCGCGAGTGGTCTGCGATAATGGGCCATGGGCAGCTGTCGACCTGCTGATCCGCGGAATTGGGAATTATCGCCAACTCGATATCACTCGCAACCGAGATGTTTGGCGCCCGCCAACGGGGTGCGGCTATTCGCTTGCGAGAGTTCCACACGCGATAGTGGGAACCATCGCATTGCATTGTGCCTACCGGAGCGCCAGTGATCGGCTCTCGAACGACGACATGCGCGGCTTGCTGGGCCATCTGCCGCAAGGGTGGGTGGACAGAAACGACCCCGTTTGCTAAGCAACTCTGCATTGAACGGCCGAGATCGCGTGCCTGCTCGAAGCACCGCGGCCGTTGTTGTCTTCGAGACAACGACCGGCTAGCGCAGGCAACGCTTGCTCCCAGCAGCGACCGTCAATTGCGACATTAATGACTGCGTGGCTGAGGAATGTCGGATGACCGCGGTATCAACCGAAACGCGGAAGACCGGGATCGAGGTCGTCGGCGACATGCCTTGGGGTACTCACTTTTGTCTCTTCTACGAGACGAAAGAGGATCTCCTCGAGATACTGATCTCGTACTGCAAGGCCGGATTGGAAAGCGGGGAGTTCTGCCTGTGGATTGTCGCCGAGCCCCTGACGGTCGAGGAAGCGACAGGCGCGCTGAAAGACACGGTCCCTGGATTTAGCCGGTATCTCGCGGACTCCAGCATAGAAATCGTGTCGGCTCGCGATTGGTATCTCTCGGGCGGCACGTTCGATCTCAAGAGAGTAACCGCCGGTTGGCTGGAGAAACTCGCTCGTGCATCGGCCAGAGGTTACGTCGGGGTGAGAGTGACCGGGGATACCGCTTGGCTGCAAAAAAAGGACTGGAAACACTTCTGTGAATACGAAGAAGGCCTCAACGAGGCTGTCGCCAACCAACGTTTGGCGGTCCTGTGCACGTACCCGCTTGCGGCGTGCGGGGCTATGGAAATCCTGGATGTGGTGCGGACACACCAGTTTGCCGTTACAAAACGACACGGAGACTGGGACGTCATCGAAACTGCCGGTCTCAAGCTAGCCAAAGAGGAGATCAAGCGGCTCAATGATGAGCTCGAACAACGTGTTCTAGAACGGACCAGCCAGCTGATGCTCGCCTCGGAGGCCTTGCGGGAAGCCCAAGCAGAGCTCGCGCACGTCAATCGGGTCACGACGATGGGACAACTGGCGGCTTCGATCGCCCACGAGGTCAACCAACCGCTCGCAGCATCAGTCACCAACGCTCATGCCGGCTTGCGCTGGTTGGGCCTCGAGCCGCCTAATCTGGAAGAGGTCCGGGAGGCCCTGGCCGCTATTGTCACGGATAGCAACCGAGCCAGCGACGTGATCAACCGCATGCGTGCCCTCATCAAGAAGGCTCCTGCACGGAAGGACGGATTGCAGATCAACGAGGTGATCCTCGAGGTCACCGCCTTAATGCGTGGCGAGTTGGTCAAAAGCGGCGTCTCCTTGAACACGCAACTCGCGCAGGGCTTGCCGCTCATTCAAGGCGATCGGGTCCAGCTGCAGCAAGTGCTGGTCAACTTGATCATGAACGCCGTCGAGGCGATGGGCAGCGTCAACCACGGCTCGCGAAAGTTGCTGATCGGCACGGGCGCCGATGAAGCGGGCGGGGTACGAATCAGCGTGCAGGATTCCGGGCCGGGACTAAATTCGCAGATCTTCGACCGCGTCTTCGATCCGTTCTACACGACCAAGGCCGACGGCATGGGCATGGGACTATCGATCTGTCGCTCGATTATCGAAGCGCATGACGGACGGATATGGGCCTCTGCGATGCCTGGCCCAGGCTCGACATTTAACGTCAGCCTGCCTGGCGCCCTCGATAAGGCTACCGTGTTGATCGGGGCGCCCGTTGCTGAAACGCTCTGGTCCGGTCCGGCTCGTTCGGTTCCAGGCGCCTCCGTTTGAGCTCAGCGCCATACGGCAAATGAGGCAGGTCCAGGATTGGACCGGAGCCTGTGAACGACGTCCCGAGCAATTTCGAATTTCTTGCCGCCCAGATGGCCGACCCTCGGTCGAACTGGAGCCTTGGAACGTTCGGGGCGATCGCCGAGTTCGCACGCGACGCGGATGAGCCGCTGACCCTGTCGCGCAGCGACGTCGCCCTTGCCGCCATGACCGGTCGCGGAGGTATTCGCATCGAGCCCGGCAACGGGGTGCGGCTATTCGCTTCCGAGAGCACCACACGCGATAGTTGGAACCATCGCATTGCATTGTGCCTGCCAGAGCGCCAGTGCGCTATGAACCAACGAATGGCGCTCGCCGAATTGGGCCCGGACAGGGAGGCGCTACGGGAACAGCATCGGGAGGCCACGCTGTTCGATCTTGGCCTTGGCGCCTTGCAGGTCGATGTCTGCGTCCGTGTGGCCGATGCCGATGTGGCGGCAGAACTGCGGTCGTATGCTGGACGGAGCCTGTTCGACCCAGGCAATCCGGCGATGGGTGTGATCCTCGCCGCGAACCCCCACCGTGTGTTCGTGAGCAAGCTGGGGCGGATCGAGGTGTATCAGCCGATCCCGCGTCCCGACGGCAGGAGTCCGACTGGACCGCACACGCACGTCCTCCCGAAGCTGCTCCAGCACCAGCGGACGCATGCGGCCACGGAGCCGGTCCCGGAGGGCTGGATTCCGTACGCGCATCTTTATCCCGCCCACCCGGCAAAGGATGCATTCGGGCGTCCGCACCCATTCGAGCCTGCCCGTCACCATGCTTTTCAAAAGATGTTGCAAGATTTCGGGGATCCCAAATTCTACGCCCTCAAACAGCAGGTGCTTGCGGCAGTGGCCGCGGGAGAAGATCCATCCGTGATCGCAATCGCGGGCGATCGCTTTGCACGGACGAGCATCCGCGTGGCGCTCCGGCAGCTCAAGGCCGCTGACGGCATGTCGCCATCGCTCATGATGTGGCTCTCGGCCCACGAGCGTCCCGATCAAATCGAGATGGAAGAACAAGGTCCTGGATATGATGAGGGCGTGTACTCATAAAGCGATTGTCCGCAATCGCTGGCTGATGTCCGCATGACCCGAAAGCGGCCGTATGGCGGATGTCGGTGGACGTCTCAGAGGTGCCGAGAGCAGACATTGGCCCGCACGCACCATCAGATAGTGCTATTGGCACTGTAATATCTATCCTTGCCCAAGATGATCAGGGACGATTATGAAATCGTACATTGAGACCGCAGCACTGATCACCGGGTGTGGTTCCGCTGCATTTTGGTTCGCCTCCGCAATGTGCCGCTTGCGCGGCATCAATCCGGGCAAAGACGAACTAGATAAAGTAACTGAATTATCCAATAGGCTGCAAAGAATGAGCACTTGGAATTTTTGGGCCGCAGGATTAATGGGCGTGACCGCCTTGCTGTCAGTATGGATTAGATTTCTGGGATGAAGGTCGAGTGGAGGACGCTTGAAGATGCGAAAGGTTTTCATCATCGGTATTGGTGCCGGCAATCCCGACTACATCACGGTGCAGGCAATCAATGCGCTCAATGAGGTCGACGTTTTCTTCGTGATGGACAAAGGGCGTGAAAAAGAGGACCTGGTCCGCCTTCGCAAGGAAATCTGCAAGCGCTACATCAAGAACAAGTCGTACAGGACCATCGAGGTCCCGGATCCGGAGCGCGATCGAACTGCGTCATCGTACGAGTCGGGCGTCAAAGCATGGCACGAGCAGAGGGCCGCCGTATACGAGCGATTGATCGGACAAGAACTCGGCGAGGACGAACGCGGCGCCTTCCTCGTGTGGGGCGATCCGTCGCTCTACGACAGCACGTTACGGATCATTGATCGGATCATTGCCAGAGGAACCGTTGCATTCGAATACGAAGTGGTTCCTGGAATAAGCAGCATTCAGGCGTTGGCCGCGCGACATAAGATCGCCCTGAACCGGATTGGACAGCCGGTTCATATTACGACCGGGCGCAAGATATCGCAGCGGCTGCCCGCTGATAGCGGCGATGTCGTTGTAATGCTCGACGCAGAATGTTCGTTCAAGAACATCAGCGACCCGGAGATCGACATCTACTGGGGCGCCTACATCGGAACCGAAGATGAGATTCTCGTGTCGGGCAACCTGAAAGGGCGCATGCACGACATCGAGCGGATCCGAAGCGAAGCCAAGGGAAAGAAGGGGTGGATTATGGACACCTATCTTCTCAGGAAGACCACGGCACATTGAAACTGTGCTTGCGACGGCGCGCGGCGGTGCAGCCAAGTTCAAATTGTCGCATGCTCGCGATGAGCCTTACGCCCATCCAACCGCGATGTTAGGCTTGGCACTCTCCATGATCCGATCTGCTGGGAGGCTATTCCGATGACGAGCATGCGCCGAGACGACGTGATTTGGACGGTCGTGGTCACGCTGATTGCCGTCACCATTAATCCCATCCTCAAAGTGCTCGGCCTCTTGCCGGCTGACGTCTTTCAGAATCTTGGCATTTCCTTTCCCGGCCAGCCGCAGATCGTGTTCGGTCCGCTGATGGCGTTCCTGCTGCTCGCCTTGTTCCTGAAGACCGGCAAAGCCATGGTCTTTCCCGTGATCGGATTCCTGCGCGCGCTGTCGCTGAGCTTCGTGTTTCCGGCCAATGTGGAGCATAGCGGCACTTTGCTCGCTGCGATCGTTGCAGGCGGGGCAGCGGTGCTGCTGCTGAATAATCCGCAGTGGGCGCGGTCGCACGTTTGGCTGTCGCTGCTTGCCGGGCTCTATGCCGGGCTCTACGCCGCGTTCAACTATTTGAGCACGGTGGCGTTCGGGCCGGCGGCGCAGACCGCGGTGATCCTCGGCGACATCTCGCGGACGATCGGCATCATTGTCGGCAGCTTCGTGCTCGGCACGCTGCTGGGCTTCCTCGCGTGCCGCCTGATGCGGCCGCTGCAGGCGAACGTCTTTGGAGCGCCAGTGCCGCGCTACGCCGCGTAAGCCGGTAAAGTGAGAGCCTCGTCCAGCCAGTCATGCGCGGGCTTGACCCGCGCATCCATCTTCTTCGCAAGAAAAGTCTGACGAAGATGGATGGATTGCCGGGTCAAGCCCGGCAATGACGACTTATCTTCACGCTCAGGGGATCCCACGAGGGACTGAATGGAAGTTCTGACGGCGAGCGTCGGCTTCTGCCTCGGCATCACGCGGGCCTACCGCGAGATGAATAAACGGGCGCTCGCCGAGGCCCCGTTCGCCGTGGCCCACCAAAATGCCGGCGGCGAGTTCGATACGCTCAGCCGCATCGAGCGCCGCGAGGCCGGGCTGCTGGCCGATTATCCCGGCTTGCGCGAGCTTTCGGTCGTGCGGGACGTGTCGACGCTGAGCGCCGGCGATCGCCTCGTGCTCGGGTTTCACGGACTTAACAAGGAGACAAAGGAGAGCTTGGCCGCGCGCGGTGTCGATCTGCTCGACGATTTGATCTGCCCGTTCATCGAAAAGCTTGATCGTGTGGTGGAGCGGCTCGCGAAGCAGGGATTCGACATCGCGATCGTCGGTACGAAGGACAATCATCATTGCCGCGTCGCGAAAAAGATAGCCGATGAGCACGGGCGCCGCTGCTACGTGATCGAACGCGCGGACGACGTCGACGTTTTGCCTGACGAAGAGGGTCGCGCCGTTGCGCTGGTGGGCCAAGTCACCGGCAACACCGAAATCTTCACCGAAGTCATCGAGCGAATACGCAGGTCGAAAGTACCGGTCAAGATCGTCAAGACCATGTGCAGCGATTCCTACTCGCGCCAGAGAACCGCGGTCGAGCTCGCGCAGCAGGCAGACGTGGTCATTCTGCTCGATGACGGCGGCGGCGCCGCGCAAAGCGTTTTCGAGGTCTGCTCACGCGTGAACGAACGCGTGCATCGCGTGCGGTCGAAAGAGGAGATAAAGCCGGCGTGGTTCGACGGCGCCGGAACGGCGGCGATCATCGGCGGCATTCTCGTGCCGGCCTGGTCCGTTGAGGACGTTGCGGCTCACGTCCGCACTCTTAGTAATTAAGCTCAAGTCTGTGCTGCGGGACCGCCGCGGTGTCATACGTAATCCGGCTGATTGGCCTCACACTGTCCACCGTCGTCCCCGCGCAGGCGGGGACCCATATTCCCGAGACGGTGATTATGGGTCCCCGCTTTCGCGGGGACGACAATACAATATATGAGCCGGTGAGTCGGGTTCTCGATAGAAAGCCATGGACACGCGAACGCTGGAATGGAATTGGCGCGGGGAAACCATTCGCTTGGGCGCCGACGCGAGCGGAACCGGGCCGAAGGTGCTGCTGCTGCCGGCGCTGAGCTCGATCTCGAGCCGGCGCGAGATGCACCCGCTGCAGCAGCGTTTGGCGCGGCGCTATTCGACGCTCGCCGTAGACTGGCCGGGATTCGGCGAGGGGCCGCGCCCGCAACTCGATTGGACGCCCGAGGCCTATGCCGCCTTCCTGGCCTTTGTTCTGACGTCGGTCATCGCGCATCCCTACGCCATCATCGCCGCCGGGCATGCCGCGACCTACGTCCTCGAACATGCCGCAAGCGCCTCGGGGCCGACGACGCGGCTCGTCCTGATCGCGCCGACCTGGCGCGGACCGCTGCCCACCATGATGGGCGGGCAGCGCCCGTTCTTCGATCGGCTGTGCCGCCTGGTCGATCGTCCCGCCGTCGGTCCGCTCATTTATCGCTTGAACGTCAACCCGTTCATGGTGCGGCGCATGGGCGCCGGCCACGTCTATGCGGATCCGGCGTTTCTCAACGACGAGCGTATGCGCCAGAAGGTTAACGTGGTGCGCGCGCCGGGAGCCCGCTTCGCCTCGGTGCGCTTCGTCACCGGCCGTCTCGATCCGCTCGCAAGCCGCGAGGCGTTTCTCGATCTGGCGCGGCGCGCTGCGGCTCCGATCCTCTTGGTCTACGGTGCCGAGACGCCGCCGAAGTCGCGCGCGGAAATGGAGGCGCTTGCCGCCGTTGCCGGCATTCGAACCGCTCGGCTCCCGCAGGGCAAACTCGCCGTGCACGAGGAGTTTCCCGACGTGACCACCAACGCCATCGAGCCGTTCCTCGCTGAGGAGCCCGCTGCCGCGCCTGGATCGCGTTCCTCGGCGTAGAGCAGGTTCGTTTGTGCTTGAAGCATAGAGGCCGCGCACTCGGTGCCGGAAGAGGGGCAGCGCGCGACGCAAATCCTCCGTCACCCGCGGGACGGGGCACCCCGCCGACATTGTCGGCGGGGAACCCGTTGACCCGCGGGTCCATCCTCTTCGTTAGAACTTTTTTTGCGAACAGGATGGATTGCACCGCAACTCGGGCCCGCCCGAGTTGCGCAGTATAATGCGCCGCAAGTCGGGTAAACCCGACTTGCGGTGTCAAGCCCGGCAATGACGACTGCGCGGAAGCTGCTCGCATCGATCCGCCGTCGTCCGCATCGCCGGGTTGCGGCGACCACTAGTCACACCACATGATCGGGCGCGAGGTGGCAGGCGGTTTCTTCGCTGATTTCGATCTGCAAGGTCGTGTGCCCGATGCCGAAGCGCTGCCGCAGCTCGCTCGCCGCCACAGCCAAGAATTCGTCGCCGGGATGGCCGCCGGGGAAGACGAGATGTGCGGTCAGGGCGCTTTCCGTCGTGCTCAAGGGCCAGATATGCAGATCATGCACGGCGGTAACGCCGGCGCAGGACGCAAGATAGCTTCGCACCGCCTGCGGATCGATCGATGCCGGCACCGCGTCGACCGACATGGCGAGCGAGTCGCGCAGCAAGCTCCAGGTGCCCCATACGATCACGCCGACGATCGCCAGACTGGCGAGCGGATCGAGCCAGAGCCAGCCGGTGTAAAGGATGACCAGGGCGGCCACGACCACGCCCGCCGACACGGCGGCGTCCGCGACCATATGCAGGAACGCGCCGCGGATGTTGAGATCGCCTTTGCGGCCGGACGCGAACAGCGCGGCGGTCACGCCGTTCACGATGATGCCGACGGCCGCCACGATCATGACCGTACTGCTCGCCACCGGTTCGGGATGAAAGAGCCGCAGCACCGCTTCCCAGGCGATGGCGCCGACCGCGAGCAGCAGCAGCACCGCGTTGAACAGCGCCGCGAGGATAGAAGAGCCGCCCAGGCCATAGGTGTAGCGCGAGGACGGCGCGCGCCTGGTCAGCACGCTCGCAATCCAGGCAATGACCAGCCCCAGCACGTCGGAGAGGTTGTGCCCGGCATCGGCCATCAGCGCCACGGAATTGGCGAGCACGCCGTAGCTGAACTCCACGGCAACGAAAGCCAGGTTGAGGCCGATGCCGACCGCGAAGGCCGTGCCGAAGCTCGCGGGAGCGTGCCCATGGGTGCGTCCGCGATGGTCATGATCATCGTGTTCATGCACGTGAGCGTGGCCGAAGGGGCGATGTGGGCTCATGGGGGAACATGAAGATCAGCGTGAGGCGCCATGGATATAGGCACTCGCCACGCCATTACACAATGCGGCTCCTCTTAACCTGCGCGCCCATTCTGTGGCTTGGATGCAACATCGCCAAAGAGAACGCATCGCGCGGGTTTCGCTGTGCGGGACAAGGTGCCAAGCTTGACCGGCACTCCAGGTCAAGGGGCACCTGCTTGACTTCGTTGCAAACAATGCGCCGCTTCTCTCCCTTGGGCCCGTGGCTGCTCGGGCTGTTTTTGCTCGCCCAGCTCGCCGGCGTCGTGCCGGTGATGTTCGACCACGCCGTGCACGTGTTCGAAAGCCAGCCGGCGGTCTCCAGCGCGCACGACCACGGCGCGCCCGGCCGTCACGGCGACCATCGGCATGGCATCGGCGATGTGAAGGATGAATGCTGCTCGCTGCATCATCACCTCGCGGGAGTCCTTCCTTTCACCGTGCGCGTCACTTCGTTCAACCTTGCCGCGCGGCCGATGCTTGTGGCGCCGGCACGCGCGCTCGCGAGCGCCGATCCGATCCTGCTCGAACGCCCGCCGAAATCCTCGTCGCTGATCTGAACCGCCCCGCGCGCGGCCGCCATGGCCGCGGGCATGCGTTTGGATTTCGACAGGATGGCGTACCATGTTTTCACACTGCTGGTCGGTGCGCGCCTTGCCGCTTCGGAAGGCGCCGCGCGGCGCGCTATCGCGGGCGATACTGCTGATCGTGTTGGCGGTGCTTGTCGCGGCCGGCCCCGCGCACGGCGCCGCGGGCAAACGCGCGGACAACACCGGGGAAGTCGATACCGAACACATGTTCGGCTTCACGGAAGGCAGCGACATCGGGGAAGCGGGAGAAAAGGAGCTCGAGGCCGATTCGACCGGCCGCTTCGGCAAGCTCGGCGGCTCCTACAACACCGCCGCGACCGCGCTCGAGGCCAAATACAGTTTCTCGGACAGGTTCCGTCTCTCGGCCGTTGCGACGGTCGCCTATTACGACATCACCGGGATGAACGCGATTGACGATCGCCGCCAGGGGGCGCTGCAGTCGGTCTCGTTCGACGCGAGATTCCGCCTGTTCGATCGCGAGCACGCGCCGTTCGGGCTGACGCTCAGCGTCGAGCCCCATCGGGGTTTCGCGGATGAGATGAGCGGGGAGCCTGCCGACCAGTACGGGGCTGAATTTCGCGTGCTTGCGGATCGTGAATGGATACCCGGCCGTCTATTCGCCGCGCTCAACGTCAGCTACGAGCCGGAACAGACGCGGCTGCGGGCGTCCGGCGAGACGTTGCGCGAATCGATGCTCGGGATTGGAGCGGCGCTCGCGATGCAGGTGATGCCGAACGTCTTTGTCGGCGCGGAAGCGCGCAACCTTCGTCGCTATGACGGGCTCGGCCTCAACGGTTTCGCGGGGCAGGCGTTCTACATCGGCCCGACTTTCTACGCGACGTTCGGCGAACGATATTTTGTCTCGGCGGCGTGGAACGTTCAGGTCTGGGGCGCGGTGGCCGGAAGCTCGGGCGCGCTCGATCTCGACAATTTCGAGCGCCACCTCGTGAAGCTGCGCATCGGCGCTCGCTTTTGAGCGTCGATACGAGTCTCGTCAGTCGTAGCTCAGATTTCGTTTGGATCGTTCGCAATTGCCGACGCCGGTGCCGACCTTGACAATGTAATGTTATAACATTACAAATTGAGGTTATCGGCGGCCAGCATGAAGAAATTCAACAACACGCTTGCGGGCACGGACTGCGGTGACGCTGGCTTGCCCGCGCACAGCCGCGATACCGCAAAGGCAAGGCCCGTCCTTCGCGTCGTTCCGAAGACGCCGGACGTTGAGTCGAAGGCCACTTGGGCCACGGCGCCGAACGCATGCGTCCGGACCAAATCTGACAAAGCAATTGCTTGAGCGAATGGCTCCCTTCTTCCGCAATCGAATGGCGTCGCAAGGGCGGAAAGATGCGGCGCTCGATCTGATGATCCGCGCCCGCGGCATCCTCAACGTCGACGACGACGCGGTCGTGAGCGTCAGCGAGCATGATTGCGGCGATCCCGAATGCCGCGGCGTGCGGACCGTCATCCTGATCATGCGTCCGGATCGTCCGACGGAGGCGATCAAGATCAACAAGCCGCTCGAGGCCGTGACAGCGGCCGATCTCTCCGACGCGCTCGCGCCGTTAGCCTGCGTGAGCGACGCGCCCAGGGCGCAATCGCGGACGAAGTGATGGTGTCGCGCATGTCCTCCTCCAGTTCCACGCCAGCTTAGGAATATGCCCATGCCCAATGCTCAGATGCAAACGCCTGTCACCGTGCTCACCGGCTACCTCGGTTCTGGCAAGACCACATTGCTCAATCGCATCCTCACGGAGACCCACGGCAAGCGCTACGCGGTCATCGTCAATGAATTCGGCGAGGTCGGCATCGACAATGACCTCGTCGTCAACGCGGACGAAGAGATTTTCGAGATGAACAACGGCTGCATCTGCTGCACCGTCCGGGGCGATCTCATCCGCATCCTCGCCGGGCTGATGCGGCGCAAGGGTAGCTTCGACGGGATCCTGGTCGAAACCACCGGAATTGCCGATCCGGCGCCGGTCGCGCAGACCTTTTTCGTGGACGAAGACGTCCGCCGCAAGACCAAGCTCGATGCCATCGTGACCGTGGTCGATGCCAAGCATCTCCTGAGCCAGATCGATCGTGCTCACGAGGCCCAGGAGCAGCTCGCTTTCGCGGACGTCGTGCTGCTCAACAAGACCGATCTGGTTTCCGCCGACGAGCTTGCCACGATCGAAACGCGCATCCGGCAGATCAATCCCTACGCGGGCATCCATCGCACCGAACGATGCGACGTCGATCTCGGCAACGTGCTCGGCAGGGATGCGTTCAATCTCGATCGCATTCTCGCAATCGAGCCCGAATTTCTCGGCGAAATCGCCGACCACGAGCACGACCAACGCATTGCCAGTCTGTCGCTGACCAGCGACCGGCCCATGAACCCCGAACGCTTCATCCCATGGATCCAGGACGTCACCCAGAATTTCGGAATGGACATCCTGCGGATGAAGGGCATCATCGCGATGAAGGGCGACGACGAGCGCTTCGTCATCCAGGGCGTGCACATGCTGATCGAGGGCAACCGTCAGCGGCCTTGGAAGACGGGCGAGAAGCGCGAAAGTCGGCTGGTTTTCATCGGCCGCGATTTGCCGAAGGATGAGCTCACGCGGGGATTTGAAGCCTGCCGCGCCGATTGAGCCGAGCGCTGGGCGCCCTCACGGGGAAGCGCACAACCTTCGTCGCTACGACGGGCTCGGCCTCAACGGTTTCGCGGGGCAGGCGTTCTACATCGGCCCGACTTTCTACGCGACGTTCGGCGAACGATATTTTGTCTCGGCGGCGTGGAACGTTCAGGTCTGGGGCGCGGCGGCCGGAAGCTCGGGCGCGCTCGATCTCGATAATTTCGAGCGCCACCACGTGAAGCTGCGCGTCGGCGCTCGCTTTTGAGCGCCGAAACAAATCTCGTCAGTTGGGGGCATACCTGCAACATTTGCTCATTCTTAGCCTTTCCGCTTTGACCCGAACCGGACCCTGGCGGCTTCCCGGGGGTCCGCAGCGCATTCGTCGGGTATCCGACACTCCACAGATCATAGATTGCGCCCGGCGCATGCGGTAAAGTCGTGAGCGGGGGTAGGATTGAGCGCGGTGCTGCTCGGGAAGGTTTTCGAGAATTACGATCTGCTTGCATGGCTTCGCCGCCTTCGCCAACGGCGGCTAGAGGCATACGGGGTCGCATTGCTCGTGGTCGCGCTCGCGACGTTGTTGCGTATGCTTCTTTGGGGTGTGGTATCGGAGGCCGGGCCTTTTACCATCTACAGCCTCGCAATCATCATCGCGGCGCTTGTCTGTGGATTCTGGCCTGGCATGATGGCGACAGTTCTCTCCGTGCTGATAGGCTCGTATTTTTTTGTTCCCCCCACGTTCAGCTTCGCCCTCTTCTCAACAAAAGAAGCTTGGACCGTTACGATGTTCGCCGTCGTGGCGAGCATCAACGTGGCCTTGGTTTCGGGTCTTGTTGCCGTTCTCCTGCGGCATGAGGATCGCCAGTTACTACTGTTTCGAGAGTTGCAGCACCGCTCACAAAATCTCTTTGCGGTCATACAAGCCATTGCATCACGAACGTTAATCGAGGGGCAGACAATCGCCAACGCAAAGGAGGTATTTGCGGGTCGCTTACATGCGTTGGCGCGTACTCATTCCATGCTGGCGAATAACGCGTTTTTGGGAGCACCACTGAAAGAAATTGTGGCGCAGGAGCTCACGAGCTTCTCCGATCAGGTCACCGTCACGGGGTGCGATATTGCCGTCAATACCCGTGCGGCGGAAAGCTTTGCGCTCATCATCCATGAGCTAGCGACCAATGCCGTCAAGTATGGAGCGCTTTCGACGCGCCAAGGTCGAGTCGCTATTCAATGCAGCATCGACGGCGCTAACGGAAGTGGGCAATTCCGGTTCGAGTGGAGGGAGTCAGGAGGACCGCCGGTCAGTCCACCCGCACGCAAAGGCTTTGGGAGCACGATACTATTCGAGGTAGCAAAGCAGTTCAGCCAAGACGTTCAAGCAAAGTTTAGCCCGGAGGGTTTAACGTACCAGCTTCGATCGTTGTTGGCTGGAATCGAAGCTCCACGCGCTGAATATCCTGCGTCGCTCGTAGCAGCGACGGCGGAGCCTCAGGAGCGGGCAGTGTGACCCTGGAGGAGGGCACCTCGCACTTTCAGTCGAGCACGGGAGCCGGCGACAGCAGTCACATCATTGCGGGCAAATGTAGCCGATTCCGCTTGCATTTTTGAAGCAGCCGACGGATTCGGGAAGCACCTGCTTCGGCAGCCAAAGCACGACCTTCGGAAAGAAGATAATGAAGGTGATCGTGATCAGGAAGACGCAATAGATTGGCAGCGCCGCGCGTAAGGCTTGCGAAAATCTCACCCCCACGAACTTTGACGCCATCAGCAAAACGAGGCCGTATGGCGGCGTGATCAGCCCGAATGCAAGCGTGGCGATGAGCACCACGCCCATGTGCACCGGATTGATATCCGTCGCCTGCGTCAATGCGTTCACCAGCGGCATGAAGATGATGATGGTCGGCACCGGCTCGATGAAGTCGCCGATGATGGTGAACAACAGAACGAGCAGCAGCATCGTGGCTTGCGGGTTGTTGCCGGCAAGATCGGTGATCCATTCGGCGATCATGAGCGCCCCGCGCAAATACGCGAACATCCAGCCGAATGCGTTGGCAGCGCCAATGGTGATCAGCGGCAACGAGAAAATGAGCCCTGCGAGGCAGAAATCCCACGGCAGAAGCTTGATATGACCGCGGGCGAGCGCCGGGATGACCACGAAGACGATCCACACGACGGCAACGACTCCGGCTTCGGTAGGGGTGAAGAAGCCGGTCAGAATGCCGCCCAGCAGTATTGCCGGGATCATCAATGGCAGCGAGGCGTCCTTGAACGCGCGCGCGACCTCGCGGAACGGCGCGCGCGGCCGGGTCATACCCGTCGGCCCGAAGAAGTAACAGAATATCATCAACCCGATGCCGATCATCAGGCCCGGCACGACCCCGGCCATGAACAAGCCGGCGATCGAGACATTGCCAATGGCGCCATACACCACCGCCGTAATGCTCGGCGGCACCAGCGCCGCGATGGTCGAGGCCGCGGCGATGATCGCCGCAATGAAGGGGGGACTGTACCCCTCCCGCTTCATCGGCTCGCCCAATGCGCGGCTGATCACCGCAACGTCCGCGGTCGTCGATCCCGACATCTCCGAGAAGAACATGCTGAAGACGGTGACAACCTGGGACAGGCCGCCGCGGATATGACCCACCAGAGTCAGCGACAGGTTCGCCACGCGCTGCACGACGTTGGCCGAGCTCATCAGCTCGCCGACCAGCAGGAAGAATGGAATCGCGAGCAGTGCCTCGTTGTCCATTCCGTCGAACATTTTCTGGATGATGGCCGTCTGCGACACGTCGGTGAACATCGCGCCGATCAGAGTGCCGGCCAGCAGCGAGAACGCCACCGGCACGCCGAGATAGCCGAAAAACAGGAACAGGAATGTCATGAGCAGGACCATCAACGTACCGCTCATCTGCGACCTCCCGCTGCGGGCGCGATGCCTTCGATCGAAGCGACATGCGGCGGCTCGGGCGGCTCGTCGCGCGCGAAACCGTTGCGCAGGCCGTTGACCAGCTGCTCGATCGTAAACAGAGCAACAAGAACCCCGCAGATCGGGATCGCCGCATAGAGGGAGGCAATCGGCGTCATCGAGGGCATGCGGAAGCTGGAAAAGCCGCGCAGGAAATTCAGCCAACCGAAATAGATGAAGCAGAGCGCTACGGCGAGCACGACGAGACGCGTAGCTACCTCCACAATAGTCCGCGCTGTCCCAACCAGCGTGTCTGCGACGGCGGTGAGATAGAGGTGATCGTTGCGCCGTGTGGCGACCGCGGTGCCGGTGAAGATCGCGTAAATGAAGAAGGTCGAGGTCACCTCCTGCAACCACAGCCAGGGCCGGCCGATCTCGCGCGTGACGATGTCCAAGATGACGGTCGTGCAAAAGCCGAACAGCAGGAGGCCGCACAGCATCATCAGCACGGTTTCAAGCGGGTCGAGCGCGCGCCACTTGAGGTGACGCTGCCGCTTAAGCACCAGTCTTTCGGCAACTGTCATGATCGTTCAATGCAGATGAGAGGCCGGTAGAAGCCGGCCTCTTGCGATCACACTTCGGATTTCCGCACCCCGTTCAAGCGATGCCGCGGATCAAATCCTTGATCTTGGTCGCATGCGGACCGAGATCGGCCGACATCTTGTCCAGGTAAGGGTCGGCGATTTTCTGGAAACCGGATTTGTCGACATCGTTGACGATCTTGACGCCGATGGACTTCAGCTTGGCAGCAGATTCGTGCTCCAAGGCGACCGCCTTGGCCGGCTGGTTCCTATTGACCTCGTCGGCGGCCGCCTGCACCCAGCCCTTCTGCTCGGAAGAAAGGCCGTTCCATACTTTGTCGCTGACCCAGGTGAAGCTGTTGTTCGCCTCGTGCTCCGTCATCGAAAGCACGGGCGCAACTTCGTAGTGCTTGTTCGCGAGATAGACGTTCACGCCGTTCTCCGCCACATCGACCACCCCCGTCTGCAAGGACGTGTAAACGCTGCCGAACGGCATGTGCACGGTTTGTGCCCCATACGCCGGAAACATCGTGTCTTCGGTCGGCGTGGCCTGCACCCGGATCTTGAGCCCCTTGATATCCTCGATCTTCCTGATCTCCCGTTTCGAATACATGTTGCGCAGCCCGAGCGTGGAAAGCGCGATGATGCGCGCGCCCTGAACGCTGTCGGAGATCATCGCCTTGCAGGCCTCCGAAAGCTTGGGATCGGCCATCGCCTTGACCAGATGGTCTTCGGAGCGGAAGAGGTAGTGCAGTGACATCACACCGGCTTGCGGCGACACGGTCGCGGCATTCGCCGAAGACGAGATGCAGAACTCGATATCGCCTGATTTCACGAGCTGCAGCACCTGCGGCTCCTGTCCGAGCTGGGCGCCCGGATACTGATCGATCAGCATCGTGCCTTTGCTCAGCTCTTTGAGCTTGTTTGCAAAGATGTCGCCGAGGATGCCGTATCCGGTGGGCTTCGGCTGGTCGTATGCGAAGCGATAATGCTTCACCTCCTGCGTGCGCGCGACGTGCGGCGCCGCGATTGCCGTCGCTGCGGATGCAATTCCGCCTAAGAGCGTCCGTCTGTTGATCATCGTGTCCTCCCCAGTGCGTGCATTGTTGATATGCTTTGCCCAAAGCTTACCACCTTTTATTGCCGCGAGGAGAGGCCGCCCATGTTCAATCTCCTTCGGTTCTTTTTGCGCTAGTGCGGTTGCGTCCGGCGGTGAAGACCGGCGCGCGCTTGGCGAAAAAGGCGTCGATGCCCTCTTCGATATCGGGGCCGGTGAAGACCCGATGACTGTCGGCCAGAGTGCGGCTGATCGCCTCCTGCGTTGTTTGGTTCAGCGAATCGCGCACGCCCGCGCGGATGAGACTCAGCGCAAGCGCGGGGCGACTGGCCAGGCTCTCGGCGAGAGCAACAGCGGCGGACAGCGCCTGACCGGCCGGCGCCAAGCGGTTGACCAAGCCGATGCGATGCGCCTCGTGGGCGTCAATCAGTTCGCCGGTGTAGAGCAGCTCATAGGCCTTCGCCGGACCGACGAGGCGGGGAAGCCGGAAGATGCCGCCGCTTCCGGGGAAGATGCCCAGCTTCACTTCGGGAAAGCCGATACGCGCAGTCTCGTCCATGATGCGAATATCGCAGGCCAGCGCGATCTCGGCTCCCCCGCCTAGCGCGACGCCGTTTAGTGCGGCGATCACCGGCATGGGCAGTTGCTCGAGGGCCGTGAAGGCCATGTTCTCGCGCGCCAGTTTGCGGGAAACGACATCGTCGCGCACATGGACGAATTCGCTGATGTCCGAACCGGCGCAGAACGCTTTGCTCCCCGACCCCGTCACCACGACGGCACGCACCCGCTCGTCGGCCGCAATGTCGCGGCAGGCGGACAGGAGCTTGTCGAGCGTAACAAGGGTGGTGAGGTTGAGCGGTGGGTTGTCGAGGGTGAGCACCACGACGCCGCGATTCTGCAGACGGTAGTCGATGAAGGAGCACTCCGGCATACCGGATCCTTTCTAACGTCCTGGCCACTTTTGAACGCGATTGCCTCAATATCTGGACCGTCGAGATGATGATATCCTGCACGCCATCACGCCGCTTCGCGTCACAACTTATGTCGCATTCTAGTCTCGCGCTCTACTGTCGACGGACGGCGCTCAACACTGAACACGAATTATGATAAGTCCTGCGAACAAGACCGCAGGGAGAACGGCCATGACCAAGCTTGCGCGGCCGCTGGCTTTCGTACTGATGACGGCAACGACGGCTACAGGCTTCGCGGTCTTTGCGCAGGACACGCTCAGGCTTACGGTCGGCCAGCGTGGATTGTGGGATACTTCGATTTCCGACGTCGGCCAGCGCGCCGGCATCTTCAAGAAGCATGGCGTGACGTTGGATATCCTCTACACCCAGGGCAGCGGTGAGACCCAGCAGGCGGTATTCGCCGGCAGTGTCGACATTGGCGTGAGCGTCGGGGTCATGGGTGCGTTGGCCGGCTATTCCAAGGGCGCGCCGGTGCGCATCATCGGGAACGAAATCACCGGAGCCGGGGACGTCTACTGGTATGTGAAGAGTGACTCGCCGATCAAGACGATCAAGGACTTCGACGGCAAGACCATCGCCTTTTCAACCATCGGCGCGTCCACCCACGGGGTCGTCACAGCCTTTATCAAGCAATATGGGCTGACGGCGGCAAAGCCGACGCAGACCGGGGGGCCGGCGCCAACGCTGACGGCCGTGATGTCCGGTCAGGTCGACGTCGGCTGGGCGGCGCCGCCATTTGGCCTCGATCAGCTCGACCGCAAAGAAATCCGTCAGATCGCCACGGGCAACGATACGATTTTCAAGGAACAGACGGTTCGGCTTGTAATTACCCACCAGCAGACTTTGCAGAACCGCAAGGATGCGATCGTCCGATACATGAGGGCCTACCGCGAAACCATCGACTGGATGTATTCCGATCCGACGGCGCTCAAGACATATGCGGAGTTTGCGGGCATCACCGAGGCGAAGGCGAAGCGCATTCGTGATGACTATTTTCCCAAATCCGTCTTGTCGCCAGACAAGATTGTGGGCATCGATTTGATCATGCCCGAGGCGGTCGATCTGAAGTTCATCCCCGCGCCGCTCACAAAGGCGGAACTCGCCGAGCTGATCCAGATTCCGCCGCGGAATTAGCCTGCAGCTTCGCGCTCGAGACTAGATGCCGTAATGGGCCCTGCACCGAGCGAGCGGTGAAGGTGGCTGTCCCCCGATAGATGATGAAACGGGGTCACGACGTTGAGTCGGCCCCAGGCATCTGAGATGGAGGACAGCCGTGGAACACTATGCAGGA
>WNFG01000136.1_pt1 | contig 63809 bp, 35 predicted proteins | sample 5400431 | NCBI WGS metagenome assembly WNFG01 (sample SAMN13153346, study PRJNA577476) | soil metagenome | isolation source: 120 cm saprolite under Douglas fir tree site 2 hole 3 replicate 2 | place: USA:California | collected 2015-04-18
CTTCCGCGAAGACCTTCTCCTTGCAGATCGACCAGAATACGCCGCATGCGGTGAAGGGACACTTCGAGGGACAGAACGTAAATCTGACGGAAGATTTCGTCGCCACATTCGAACTTGACCGCGCCGGAAGCGATACGCTGCAAGTGCTGGCGTTTCGAAACCCAGTGAGCGGCCAGCCGTCGCCGACGGAAACGGCTCCGGTTCGCAGCACCAATGAGCCAGGCTTTTTTTCCGTGGATGCATTGCTCGGGGGCGGGAAGCAGGCCCCACCGGCCGGCGGGAACGCGGCGCAGGACCCTGGACAGGCAAAGACGATCGTGCTTCTCTTCGACACATCCCTTTCCATGCAGTGGGAAAAACTGGAACGAAGCTATCAAGCGCTGGAAACGCTGCTTCGCACGTTGCATCCTTCGGACAGCTTTAATCTGATTTTGTTCAATCAGCAGACGCAATATTTTCAGACTGCGAAGGCGCCGGCGGATAGTGCAGCGATTCAGCGCGCTCTGGATTTTGTGCGGAGCAGCCGGCTGCGCGGAGGCACCGATCTGCAGCATGCGCTGGATGAAGGTTTGAAGCAATGCGCTGGAGACGGAGGCGGCAGCCGCTATCTCGTGGTGCTCAGCGATGGCGGAGCCACGCGCGGGCCGATCCAAAATAGCAAGATTGCGGCATGGTACGCGGCCGCCTGGAAAAAACTGCCGGAAGCGCAGCGGCCGAAAACCTACATTTTCGGCGTTGGAGACGATGCCAACATGCCGCTGTTGCGTTTGCTTGCGAGGGAAGATGGAGTGATCGAGCAGGTTCTCTCGACCGAACCGATGGAGTTCAAGCTCAATTCCTTTCTTTCCAAAATCGGCAGGAGCCCACTTGGCCAGTTGCGGCTGGATGTTCCTTCCGACGCCGGCATCGATGCCGTCTATCCCTTACAGGACTCCGCGTTCCCAGGTTCGCTGGCGGCATGGGTGGGTCGTTATCAGAAACCGAAGCAGGACGCAGCTTTTGCGGTACACGGCGTGAGGGAAGGCAGTCCGCTGGAAATTAATGCAAAGGCTAGCTTGCCGCGCGAATCCCTCGAGCACCTGCAATTGCCGAGGCTGTGGGCGCGAGCCCGAGTGGACGCGCTGCTTGAGAAGATTCAGCGCGAAGGTGAAGACCAGGCAACCATTGACGAAATCATTCGCCTCGCGCGGCAGTATAAGTTCGTCACGCCTTATACATCGTTTCTCGCCGTTCCTCGCGCGCTGCTGCGCCCGAGGGTGATTAGGCCGGGCGATCCAGTGCTGCGCGTCAAGACGGACGAATCCATCGTTTCGGTGACCGCGTTGTTTCCGTTCGGGCTGGTTCAGAAGCTGCGTTTTCTCTCCGGAGAGGATATCTGGCAAACGCGATTCTTTGCGCCCAGTGACATGCAGGATGGCACTTACAACGTGCGGCTGATTCTGCGCGACAAGGCCGGGCATACTTACCGCGAATCGAAGAGTTTCGTGATCGCCAGCAAGCCGCCGGTTATTCAAATTCGGCTGGACCAGAAGCGTTTTCGCCGAGGCCAAGTGCTGGAGCTAAAAGTTTCGGCATCGCGGAGCACGCGGACGCTGCTGGCACGGCTCGAAGGAGCTGCTCCTGTCGGGCTGAGATGGGATGAACGGGCAGGCGCGAACACAGGACAACTTGTAATTCCGGAGCAGATGATTCCGGGCATATACAGATTGACGGTGACTGGCGAGGACGTGGCGCACAACATCGGCTCACAGGGGGTGGACCTTGAGATCGTTCCGTAACGTTTTCCGCAAACCCCTGATTGCGCTGGGTGCGGTTGCGCTTGGGATTCTTGCCGCGGGGTGGGTTGTTACAGCAAGCGGTGCCCTTCCGGGCTGGATTCGGAATATAGAAGGACGCACGGAGATGGAAGCCGCGTTTTTCCGGCTGATGGCGCTTCCGGGAGGCGAGGTGGCGTTTCGCAGGCCTCCCAGCGAGACGCGAGCGGCGCTGGGAGAACTGCTTAAGAAACAGCCGGGGGACGCCGGACTGTACTCGCTGCGGGCGCTTGAAGACGAGCAGCAGTTGGATTTCACCGCTGCGGAAGCGGATTGGAAGAGTTTCGTGGAAAAATCCGCGGACAAGCCTGCGGCCTTGCTTTCTCTCGCGGACTACTATCATCGAAGGCTGCAGCCGCTCGACGAGATCAAGGCGCTTTCTGGGGCAGCCGGCGCGCCACTAGATGCTTCGCAAAAACTCACGCCGGTCTTCGAGCAGCGGTCCTGGCGCGCGTTCGAGCGCATTTTCGAGGTGATCCGTGCCCAGGGACTGCCGGCGGAAGTTTCCGTAACCCAGTACCGGAGTTGGCTGGCGCGATATCCGCACGAGGCTTCGCTCTATCCGCGTTTTCTCGAATACCTGATTTCGGTCGGGGATTTTTCCGCGGCGACGCAACTCATCGCGCAGTATCATGAAAAATTTCCCGCCGACGAGATTCTCCCCGTAAAGGCGCGGGCTCTCGTCGAATATCGCCAGGGATCGATTCAGCAAGGGCTTTCCGTCTATGAAAAAGGGTTCCAGCCGCTGTGGGCGCCGGAACTGATCAAGAGCTACTTCGATTTGTTGACGCAAACGCACAGCCTGCGAAAGTTCCTGGATGAAGCGAAGGCAGCGGAGCAGGCGAATCCCGAGGACCTCAACGCGGCGGCACGCATCTTCTATTACTACCAGCAGCAAGGCAAGCTCGAAGCGGCGCAGGAAACCATCGCCAAATTCCGTTTGCGCAAAGACGCGTCGGGAACCGCCTGGAGCGCGCAAGAACTGTATGTTTGCGCACGGCTGCTCGAGGACATACATGCGTACCCGGAGTCCGCACGCTTTTACTTCGCGCTGTACAACAGTAGAGGGATGAACGATGCGCAGGAACGCGCCCTCGGCGGTCTTGCCAATCTTTTGCTCACGGCTCCGGAAACGCCGATCCGATTCGGCTCCGGTGAACTCTCGATGTATCGCGACATCGCAACGATGGATCAGGGGCCGGGCTACTTGAACGGAATCCTTTCTTTGCTTCTAAATACGACGACTCCGGCAAGTGAATTCTCCGGAGAAGAGGATCGCGCGGTCTCTTATTTTCACCGTTCACGCGCGGCAGAGCTTGTCACACTCTTTGACGCCAAATTTCCCAATTCGCCTCGCCGCGCCGAACTGCACTCCGCGATATTGGAGTTCTATGCCGCTTCCGGTGAAAGCGAGGCGGTCATCAAGGGTGGCAAGGAGTTTCTCGCCAACTTCCCTAATGCTTCACAGCGCACCGCCGTTTCGCTTTTGATGGCGGATGCCTATGCGCGGACGGGGAAGCCTCAGGACGAATTTGTAATCTACGATTCCGTTTTGCAGGAATTGGCGGCGAAGGCGGACAAAATACCGCTGGGAGCGCGCGATTCGGAGGCGGAAGGTTATTCGGGGGCGGGAGACAGAGCGCAGGTCGACGAAGAATCGGAAGGGGATGATGCGCAGAATAACGCGATGCCCCGAGCAGCCCAAGGACAGAATTCAGCGTTCCAAGTGAGGGCGGCGTCAGCGTCGTCGCAGGCTGGCGCGCGATCCCCGGAATATGCGCGCGTTCTCGAAAGGTATCTAGCTCGGCTTGTTGAGCTGAAGGAGATTCCGCAGGCGCTTGGAGTGCTTCGACGCGAACTGGACCATAACCCGGATGATCCCGGGCTGTACGAGCGGCTGGCGGTTTTTCTGGATCAGAACCGCCTCGGAGTGGAGCAGGAGGAGATTTACCGGCGGGCAATGGCACGGTTCCCGGACCGCTCTTGGTATCACAAGCTGGCGCGTCTTTACTTGCGCCAGAGAAAGAACGCGGAGTTCGAGAAGCTGGCACAAGAAGCAGTACGGATCTTCCAGGGCAATGAGCTGGAGCACTATTTTCAGACGCTCGTCGGGGGCACCGCGGAGATGTTTCTGCGCTTGAACCTGTATGCGAATCGGCGATTCCCTCACAATCCCGTTTTTGTGCGCAATCTACTTTCGGCTTACATGCGACAGGAAACCCACGACGAAGCTGCCTGGGAAGCGGTTTTGCGGCAGCACTGGTTTGAGGAGCCGGATCTGCGCAACCGTTTCTTCGAATTCCTGACACGAACAGGAAGGCTCGAAGCCGAAATCAAATCGCTGCAGCAAACTGTTCCGGCGGAGGGAAAAGGACGTTGGAGCGGGCTCGTAGGGCAGAATCCGGCCGCGGGGCAATATGTGGCGCAGGCGTATCTCTGGCGTTCCCATTTTGAAGAGAGCGCGCCGGTGTTGCAGGCCCTCGCGGAAGAGTATCCCGCGGATACAGAGGTCGGGCAGACGGCTTCTTCCATTTTTCGTTCGCTCGCGTATTTTGATCCGGGATCAACCGGCGCGGCTGTCAAAATCGGAGGCAGCGACCATTTACTGGGATTATTTTGATTTTGAAAATGCCATGAGGCTGCTCACGGAAGGCCGCACTAAACTCGCCGATGACGGTCTCTATTCCTACGAAGCCGGAGCTATTTATGAAGGAAAGCGCGACTATCCCCGCGCCGTACAGGAGTACGTAAAAGGCGCGCTGGCCGCGGGCGGAGAATCACCGGCGGAGTCGCGACTTCTGGCGCTGGCCACGCGGCCGAAGTTCCGCGATCTTGTCGATCGCGAAACGCAGAAACCCGCCGCCGCTTCTGGCGCTTCCATGGTGGCTGTTCTCTTGCGCGTGCGCGTCCTCGAAGCGCAGAACCGCAAGCCGGAGTTGGTGAGCTTCCTGGAGTCCGTGGTTAGCGGGGCAACTAGCATTGAACAGGCTGCCGAGGTCGAAAACCTCGCGCGGCGGAAATCCATGGAGGCCGTGAGGCAACACGCCCTGGAGAAGCAGGCCGCCCTGGCTTCGGACCCCGTTACGCGCCTGCAGTTGCGCTACACACTCGCCCATTTGTACGAGAGCCGCAAGGATCTAGCTGCAACGCAGAGAAATGTGGAATCCCTGTACCGCGAAAATCCGAAGATACTCGGTGTGGTGCGTTCCACGGCAGACTTCTACTGGCGCGTGAAGCTCTATCCTCAAGCCATTGCCGTGCTCCAGCAAGCCGCGAAAGACGCTTACCCCGAGCTTGGCAGGCAATTCGCTTTTGAGGCTGCGCGCAAATCGACTGAAGCGCGCCTTTTCGCTCAAGCTCGGGAAATACTTGCTCAACTACTAAAAGATTCTCCCTACGACAGCCAGTACCTCGCTGCCGTGGCGGACACGTACGCCCAGGCAGGCGACCAGCAAGGGCTGAAGCAGTTCTATCTGGACAAGATCGCGCTCTTTCGCAATGCGCCTCTCTCTGCCGACGACCGCAAAGCGCGCATCGCTGCCCTTCGCCGCGGGTTGATTCCGGCGCTCACTCGCCTTGCCGATTATCCTGGCGCGGTGGACCAGTACGTCGAGATCATCAATGCTTTCCCCGAGGACGAAAGCGTTGTGACCGAAGCCGCGCTTTTTGCCGCACGATACAAACGCCAGCAGCAGCTCACGGACTACTACGCCAAGACCATACAGCAATCGCCGCGCGACTACCGCTGGTCCATGGTTCTCGCTCGCATCCAGACCAGCCTCGAAGATTTCCCCGGCGCGATTGAAACCTATGCGAAGGCCATCGCCATCCGTCCGGACCGCGCCGACCTGCGCATCGCCCGCGCCGGCCTTGCCGAACGAATGATGCGCTTCGATGACGCAATCGCCGAATATGAGCGCGTCTATCAGCTTGCGTACAAAGACCCGAAGTGGATGGAGAAGATCGCGGAGATTCGCGCCAGGCAGGGCAAGGCAGACGAGGCGGTCGCTGCGCTAAAGGTCGCGCTGATCGACGGCCGCCCGGAGAAGGCGGAGAACTTCTTCGAAGCCGCCCAGCGCTTGGAATCCTGGGGCCTCCTAGTCCAAGCGCGCGGATTCGCCGAGCAGGGCGTCACCTCCGCCGGAGCCGAGCTCCTGGCTTCCACGGACAATCATGCGGGCGCAAACCTCTACATGCGGATTCTGACGCGGCTCCGCCAGCAGGAGACCGCTTACACAACATTGCAGAGCGCTTTTTCCAGCGCGTCTTCCTCTTTGCCGGTGATCAAGGAGCAGCTTGGGAAGGAAGGCATCTCCGCGGCTAGGGACAGCGAATGGCGCTGGCGCCAGAAGGAAATTCGCATGGAAAGCGCGCGCACGGGGATGCGCGCGGCCATGGTGGAAATGGGGAGCGCCGTCGCGCGCTACTTCACTCCCGAAGAGAAGGTGTCCTTCGAGCAATTCGCCCAGAAGCTGCGCGTGTCGATGGTGGCGCCGGATGTGGTCGAAAACTTCGCTATTCCACTGGTCCAGAGCGCGGGCCTTGCGGAAAAGGAAGCCGCTTGGCGCTACGAACTCTTGATGAGTGCGAGCAAGCAGCCGCAACAATTGATCGCTGACATGAACGCTTACATCGAACTGCAGCGGCGACGGCTGGCTTTGACCGACCTCGGTTCACAATTGGAACGCTTTGCTCCGCGCCTGAACGGAATTAACCGGGGTTCCGCGCTGATCGCTGCGGCGAAGGCTTATCAAACTACGGGGGACGATGAAAACGAGCTGCGGGTGCTTGCTTCCGTGGGCCCCAATAACCTGGGTGGTGATGATCTGAAACGTTTGTTTTCGCTCTTGTTGGCCCATAGGCCAGACCTGCTCGCGCAAGTCGCGGCAAACTGGACTCCCTGGGGTCAACAGGCTGCCGATTTTGTTATTGCCAATGGCGATGCCGCGCTCGCCCATGGAGTGGTCATCGCTCGCGGCCGTGTGCGACCTCCGGTGTGGTCCAAGGTCTACGGCGCTTTAACCGGTCTTTACTTTGCGGAGCCTTCGCCTAATGTCAATAATGTCTTTCTCTCCGCGCTCGGTGACAACACCATCGCCGGGCGGCTCGGCAAACAGGTGGACCGCAACGTCCAGCTTGCCGGCGACATTTGGTTTTACTACGGTTCGCGCTACGGCGAATATCTCGGCGTCACAAAACAAGGTGCTCCCGAAGATTTTCTCCCAGCGCTTCTTGAGCAGAGTCCGGCTACGGCGTCCGGGTACCTTGCGCTCGCGGACTACTATGCCGAGAGCGGCGACACCCGCTCCGCGGTAAGCGATTACCACCATACGCTCGAACTCACGCCTGGCCGTGTCGATGTTTTGGACCGTCTGGCCGTCGCTTATTACAAGCAGGGTTCCCGTTCGGAAGCTTTGGCACAGTGGAAACTAGCTCTGTCCACGCTCACGCGCCAAATCGATACTAGCCGTGTACCGGAAAGTTTTTGGACGGACTTTGCGCACATTTGCGATCATCTGCAGACGCGGCGCATCTTCGCTCAATTGAAGCCCGATGCCGACGCGCTTCTTCGCGCCTATCTCCGCCGCAATGGAAACTACCGCTCCAATGCTCCGCTCCGCAGCGCCTTTCTGGCAGCTGGAGACCCCGCTGCGGCTACATTATGGCTCCTCGATTTGGCTTCGGCCGCCCCCGACCCCACGCAGATCCTCGCGGACTTTGCGGACGCCCCATGGATTCCGCTGGCGCAACGCGCGCCAATCTACCAGCGCATCCTGGAAAACAAGCAGAACGCTTTTTCCAGCGCCGAAGGCTTGCAGAAAGACAGCGCGCAGGAAGATCTGCGCTCCTGGCAAGTCCGCTGGGCAAAGTATCTCATTCAGACCAAGCAGTTTGCGCAAGCCGCAGATTTCCTTGCCACGCTTCCCATCGAGACGCAACGCTCTCGCGCAGCCGCACTCGTTCCTTACGAATTGCAGGCCGCCGCACAACTGGGAACGCTCGACGCGAAGATCGCAGCCTACCGCGCCGATCCTTCCTCGGCGCCTTCGCCCGAAATTCTTCGAGCGGCGGTGCGCCAGCTATTTGACACCGGTGACAAACAATCCGCTCGCAAGGTCATCGAGTTTGTCTTTGCTCGCGAAATCGAGAATCATCAGCTCGTCGCCTCCAACTTCCTCGGTCTCGCGGAGATTCGCATTGCGGCCGGCGACACGCCTGGTGCGCTCGAGCTTCTGCGCCGTTTGGTCGTCGTGGTGGGCAACCCGTATGAGAATCTCGATCCCGCCGCGGCGCTTCTGGAAAAAACCGGCCACCTAGCTGAGGCCGTCGAATTTCTCGACCAGCTTGTGAAGTCCGCACCATGGGAAGCCTCCTACCGCCTGCGGCTCGCGAAGGCTCGGACGGCTACGAAGGACGCGAACGCTTCCACGGATGCCCTGGAGAAAATAGCTTCCAGTGCGGCGGCTGCGTACAGCGTTCGCGTCGAAGCCGCGATTGCTCTTTCCAGCGTTCACACGTCCGCCGGCCTTGGCAGCGCGGAGTTGAAACTTCTGTCTGGCGGGCCGCGCTTGATTTCCGCGGCCGCAGCCGACCAGGCCTTCTTCTATGACGCTCGGCTCAAAGCTGCCGAGAATGCCGCCGATGAGCGCGCGAAATTACAGCCTCTCAGCAAGGCTCTTGCCGGAACGCCGGCGCGCGGCGACGCGCGCATCCCGTTTTTCAAGGCGGCGGAAAGCATCCATTCGGACAAGATGGCGCTCCTGGCCATCGAGCCACTTCTGCGCGAACTGTTGGTGCGGCGTGCTTCGCGCGACGAAAGCGACGAAGAAGAAATTGTCAGCTCTGGCGATACGGGAGCGGATGCCGGCGACGAGGAAGCATCAGCGCAGGCTTACGCTTCGGCAAAGCTGCCACGCGCCGAGCAAGCGCAAATCTCGCTGGCCGTAGCCAATGCCATGGTCCGGCTGCAACGATGGAGCGAGGCTCTGCCCTATCTACAGTTTGCGCAAAAGCTGGAAAAGGCCGCCGCGCAGCGCAAGGAAATCACCGGCAAGCTCGCTGAGGTGAGAAGCGTGCTGCGGCGCGAGCGGCTAAATTTCGCGCGCCAGCCGATTCTCCACCAGGAACTCGAGCAGGACCGCATCGTTCGTCCGCGCCTCGTCGCCCGAGCCGTTACACCCGCTGTAGCAAATGCAACAGGAGGACAATAATCATGAAACGTGCCGCCATTCTCCTTCTCGCGACTATCGCCTCCATCGGCGCGAATTGGGCCGCATTCCAAGCGCTCGCTCCCGAAGTGCCCCCGCTTTCCCGCTACGTTCCCGCGGGCTCTTTGCTCTATCTGCAAGCGAAAGATTTTTCCGCGCTGCTCAGCGATTGGAATGCGTCGCCGCAAGAAGCAAGCTGGGTGAAGAGCAAGAATTACGAAGTCTATTCCCGTTCCCGCCTTTTCCTGCGGCTGGAGGGCGCCGGCAAGCAGTTCGCCGCCGCGGCCGGCCTTCCAGCGGACATGAATTTTCTGACGCAGGTGGCCGGTACGCAGAGCGCCGTCGCACTCTACGACATCGGTAAGCTGGAGTTTCTTTACATCACTAAGCTGTCTTCGGCTAGCTCTGCGCAATCCGCTCTCTGGCAGACGCGCGCAAAATTCGAGACGCGCAGCGCCGCCGGTCTCACGTTCTACGTTCGGCGCGATCCCGAATCCCAGCGGGAAGTGGCGTTCGCGGTCAACGGCGAATTTCTGATTTTGGCCACGCGCGAGGATCTCCTCGCCGGCGCGCTCCAACTCATGGCCGGCAGCAAGGATCGCACCATCGAAGCCGAGCAATGGTGGTCTCAATCCGTGGCCGCCGCCGGCCCTGTCGGCGATCTGCGCATGGTCCTCAATCTCGAAAAGATTGTACCCAGCCCCTATTTCCGCTCGTACTGGATTCAGCGCAACGTCACGGATATGAAGCAGTACAGCGCCGCCGTTTCCGATCTTTTTCGCTCTGGCGGCGAGTATCGGGAAGAACGCGTTCTGCTGAAGAAATTCGCGGCCCCCGGCGATGCCGTCGCAAGTGAGGGTGCAACCGCGGTCGCCGATTTGCTGCGTCTCGCGCCGGCGGATACTGGCACCTACGAAGTAAGAGCCACGCCGTCCGCTGCGGACTGCCTCGATGTTCTCGAGACCAAGATTCTTTCGCCTCACCGCGGCCCTGCCGTGGCCCAGCAAACTGCTCCGGACGTTCAGCTCTCTCCCGGCGAAACCGGCAGCAGCTCCGACCTCGAAACGCGCATCGATCAAGCCCCGTTGCAAACCTCGGCTTCCTCGGATGCCTCCGCTCCGCTAAAGGACCTTTTCCAAAAGGTCCAAGTACGCGCCATCCTGCAAGTTCAGGGCACGGAACGCGACAAGGACGGCGTTTTCGTCCGTATCCACTCGGGCGTTGCTTTTCTCGCCGCCTCCGACTGGCCGGAAACTGCCGTGCGGTCCGCCCTTGTCGAATTCTTACGGCCCTCCTTAACGGCGAGCAGCCTCGGTTTGCAATGGCAGGCCAAGTCCGGCTATCAAGAACTCGATGGTCTCTGGAATTTCGCCGTCGCCGTTCGTGGAAAATATCTGCTGATCTCAGATGACTCTTCTCTTCTGAAAAGTATGTTTGCGAACATGAACCAGAAGACCGCGAAGCCAGCTACGCTTGTCGCGGGTTTTCATCACGCCCGGGAACGTGAAAACTTCGCCCGGCTCACCCGGCTTCTCGACCGCCCGGGAGCAAACCCTGGCGGCGCTGGGACATCCGAACCTTATCCACAGTTCTTCTCGGATAATCTTGCGAGCTTCAGCGCCGTACTTGCGGGCGTTTCTTCGCAGACCATTGTGGTTCGCGACGCAAGCGACAAGGTCCTTCAGACGGTCACCTACGAATGGTCCCGCTGAGAACAGCCGCATGCCTGGTCATCGCGGCATTCGCGATGACAGCCGGTCCTTCTGGGCGTCCCGGCATGCTCGCTATTTCTGCTCAGGATTCCCCCGCGCCGGCGAAGTCTCTTTTCAGCCAGTCCGCCGTTCTCGTTTTCGAACGCGAATTCTCCAGCAACGATATTTCCTATCTTCTCTTCGATGCCCGCACCGGCACCCTTTTGTCGTCCCTCTGGGAGAACCCCGACAAACCCATCCCAATGGGCTCGCTCATCAAACCCTTCACGGCGCTCGCCTATGCTGAAACCCATCAGTATCGGTTTCCCGCACACGTCTGCCGAGGCGAAGCCACCGGTTGCTGGCAGGCGCGTCCTCATGGAAAACTGGACCTCGCCTCCGCCATTTCTGTCTCGTGCAATTCTTATTTTCGCGAACTGGCTGCAAACCTCACCGGTGAACAGCTGATTCCCGTGGCAAATCGTTTCGGCCTCGAGCCTCCCGATCCCACTCTCTCTGGGCCTCCGCTTATGGGCCTCGGCGACCAATGGCCCATCTCTCCTCTCAAAATGGCGCGCGCCTATCTGGAGCTCTATCAGCGCCGCGATCAGCCTGTCGTTCGCGAAATACTTGCGGGCATGGCTCGGTCGGCCCGTGAAGGCACGGGAAAGGGCGTAGGCGACGCAATGAAGCATGCGGACGCTCTTGTGAAGACCGGAACGGCCCCGTGCACCCATCCGCATGCTGCTCCTGGTGATGGTTTCGTCGTCGCCATGGTTCCCGCGAGCCAGCCCGAGCTTCTTCTCCTTGTCCGAGTTCATTCTGTGCCCGGAGCCACCGCGTCCCTTACCGCAGGACGCATGCTTTGCAGGTTGGAGGATTAGCCGCGTGCAGGCCAGAGTCCTCCTCACGTTACTCCTCGTTCTGGTCTTTAATCCCCATACAATCGCGCAGGAAGTCCGTATAGGAGTCCTCGGTCTTTTTCATCCTCGCCAACTCACGCTGCAACCTTTGCGCAAAGAAGCAGTTGTGATACAAGCCGCAAGCCGGACATTCATTCTTGAGCCGGGCTCGCAAATGGCCGCTTCGCTTCGAATTTCCGATGACGCGCTGCTTCTCGAATTCGGCGGCCAAGTGCTTCGGACAACGGAAATCCGCGCCGCAGCTCGAAATAATGGTGCAGTCTCTTTTCTCCTCACTGTTCCCGGAAAAGTCAGTCGCGCTTATCGCGGCACTCTTGTTGCGAAGGCATCGCGCGGCGAAGTAGTTCCCGTCGTAACGATGGATCTGGAAACTGCCGTCGCCTCCGCCGTTGCAGCAGAGTCCGATTCGGATGCGCCTCCCGAAGCGTTGAAGGCCCAAGCGGTTGTGGCCCGTTCGTATTTCTTGGCCGGAGGGGGGCGTCACCGCGACTTTGATTTTTGCGATCTAACCCACTGCCAATTTCTCCGCGAACCGCCGGCTCCGGAGAGTCCCGCCGCCGTCGCCACGCGAGAAACGCGCGGGCTCGTCGTCACTTTTGAAGAGAAGCCCTTTGCAGCCATGTTCTCGCGCAGTTGCGGCGGACACACGCGCACTCCTGCCGCGGTCGGTCTTCCCGGCAGTCGGTATCCCTACTTTTCCGTGCTGTGCGAGTTCTGCTACAAGAGTCCCTATCGCTGGACCCGCAAATTGTCCTCACAAGACGCCGCCCTGCTTGGAAAAGGCGAACCCGGAAGACTCGCCGTAGACCGGCGTCTCGGCTGGAACGCCGTGCCCAGCAACAATTTCACTTCCCGCCAGGAGGGCGAGCAAGTGATCCTCGAAGGCACTGGCCAGGGACATGGGATCGGCCTCTGTCAGCGGGGCGCAAGAACCATGGCCGAAGAGGGCAGCAGCTTCAAGCAAATCCTCAACCACTATTTCCCCAACACGGGATTTAGGCTGCTCGAGGAACATGTCCCGAGCAGCGCCGGGTCTCGGGTGCCGCCTCGGCTTCGGCCGGAAACTCGCATCCAGGTTGACAAGTAGCCTTCACTACCGCCTTAGGGATAGATGGGGAGTTGCGGTAATCATCTTGACTTCTAAATGTACCGCTATATCATGGCGGCATTTGCAATAATTGATTCGGAACTGTCCGACGAGCGCGCCTGGCAATCCTATAGTCTGCCGTCATTCCCTGGGGACCACCACATGGCCTTCTGCCTGTTTGCATCGATAGCCCGGCATCCGGGATTCTATGGTTACCAAGCAGCGCTCGCCGCCACTTTGGCGGTAGTGTGGGCAAACCCGCTGCCAGCAAAAGATGTTTCCTTGACCGCGATTGAGCTCTACAGCGGAGCAAGCGGACCGGCTTACGTTCACATCACCGATGTGCTGATCAACGGCAAAATCGAATTGCGCAGTTGCAGTTCCGCGACAAAAATCGATAAGTCAACTTATGGAAAACTCGCAAAGGTGATTCTGGGGCCGGGAGCTTCCCTCGAATACGGGAATGACGGCGTCTTGATGTTGACGAGAGACGCGTCTTCCTCCTGCGTGGTTCCCAGCAATTTGAAGTTCGAAAAGAATGCGCCTGTGACGCCTGCCGAATTGGCGAGCAAGGCGATACTTCAGGGCAAGGTGCTGTCGACCGGCACTGACGCCAATGAAGCGCCACCGCCGCTAAAGCCGGGAGTGAAAATCGTCTTTGTGACAGCGCCGGACGTCGAACTTGCGGAATTTCTTCGAGCCGAACGCGCTTCCACCATTCCATTGTGGCAAGACTATTTGGGAAGATATCCCTCATCTCCGCACTCTTTGACGGGCAAGCAGTCGCTCACAGCGCTCTTGGTGAAGGAAGGAGCGAGCAGCCTGGAGGCGTATCGGAAATCGCTTTCCGGCGCATCGAAATCGTTTGACGATCTGAAGAAAGCAAGAGCACGGGCCACCCAGGCCCTTGCCGTCCTTCCCACCTACGTCATCGCCGGAAAGCTGGACGACGATGTCAAGACGGAACTCATCAAGCTCGTCAGCGAGGGTCAAAAGGAGCTGCAGGATTACAGTCAAGCGCTGAAATCACAAACCCCTGGGTATGCCCACCTGACCGCCGCGAGCAAACTTGCTGACACATTATTTGAAATTGACCCTCATTTTGCGCCGGGAGTAGCGCTTCAATCCGAAACGAATAGCGAAACTACGGGAGTCGAATCGAAGCTGAAATCGGGGGAATCCTCGGTGGCCGCGAAAAGATTCGACGATGGATATGCGGCCATCGCTCCCTTTAGTTCATTTTTTGAAGAAGTGCCTCGCGTTGGCGCGGTCGTAAAGGCGGCCTATGACTTCCACTTCGGGCATGGCGAAGAGCTGGCGGGCGCGAAGGATTGGGAAGGCGCGGTAAAAGAATTTCAGAAAGCTTCGGAGATAAGCCAGACGCAACGGGTTGCGGCGTCGCTCAAGAATGCCAAAGCGGAATTGGGGGTGATGCGGGACAAGCGGGCCTCGAACGCCGCGCTTCAACAAAGCCAGGCCCTTTCGGCGCAGGGACAATACATTCAGGCGTACGAAGTACTTTCGAGTCTGCCGCCCGCGCAGCATTCCATGGTTGCGGATGAATTGCAGCGCCTTGGTCCGCTTTACGTGCAAGCTGCTTCGGATACGGCAAAGGACCTCCAGCAAGCGCACGATCCAATCCGCGGACTCAAGGATGAGCTGGAGATCGAACGAGCCTACGGGTATCTCCATCAGGCAAATGCGCTGGGCAACGATCCAAAGCTGAAAGATCGCATGGACGACCTCGCCGATAAATTGAGCGACTACTATCTCCAGCAAGCAAAACGATACATGGAGAAGCCCCTTGGTTCCGGCGCTGGCCTTGGCTGGTCGTATCTGGACAAGGCCCTGGCCTACCAGGCCTCAAACTTAAGCGCGGTTCGCGACGAGAGGACCCGGGCCGCCTCCGCCTACCAAATGCGCTCGCGCCTGTCCATTCGCGTGGTATTCCGGGACCAAACGTCGCGGCGCGACAGCGCCGGATTCGCCGACCAACTGGCTGACGCCATGGCAACGGGGCTGGAAACGTCGGGTCTTCCGGTGAGAGTCATTCGGCCCGGCGAAAGCCCCGCTTTTGAACCCAATTTCCAATTGGTCGGCGACGTCATTCAACATCGCCGCACGTCGGTGCCTACTTCCAAACCCAAGGATTCAAAGTATCGCGCCGGCGAACAAGAAATGCCCAATGACAATTGGAACAAGGCGAATCGCGAATACGAGTCCGCGACTCTCGATCTGCAGAGGACGCAAGTCTCGCTGCAAGGGGCGACCTCGCACGGGAAAAAGAAAGAAATCGCGGATGCGAATAATCTGGTTTCGGCCGCGCAAAGGAAAGTCGAGGAGGCGCGAGCAAAATTGGACACCATTCCCAAGACTATTCCCATCGACATCGTAAAACCGTATACCTACACGGAGAAGGACATCGATCTCACGGCGGCCGTCCAACTGCAATTCCGGATCAATGATTCCTCGGGAAATCAGTTGGAGCCGCCGGTTCCCATCAGCAAGGATGCCAATCAAAAATTCGTGGTGTTGGAAAACGTCAAGCCGGAAGACACCGAGGGCGTCAAGGCGCAAGGCACGATTCCGGACGAGATTCAGTTCCTGACGGACGTTGAAAACGTTGCGAGAGACCTTTTGCTAAAAGCCGTCCGGGAGAGCGTTGCAAAATTCCCGGAGAAGATTTTCGAGCAAGCGAAGAAGCGCGCTGACGGCGGCGATTTGGATGGCGCCGCGGAATCCTACATCCTGTACTTGAATTCCACCCCGGGGGAACAGACTTCCAAGCGCGAACTGGCGGAACGCTTTCTGCGGGAGCAATACAACGTCCGGCGCGCGTTAAGTTCCGGTTCTTGATAGGACGCGCAAGTTCGCTCGTCTTCCCAATCTTCGCTGGATCGCCCTAACTCCGGAAGCCAGCAATTGTGGACCGCGCACTTCTAACCAGTCAAAGCGCGCTGCAAAGGATTAGAAGGTGTAAGAAGCGCCGAAGAGCGGTGCCAGGCGCTCGCGCAAGCCGCCGCGATCCAGCTTGACCAGGAGATTGGAGGTCAGCAGCAGTCTGCCGATGGGTTTTACCTTGAAACCAATGGAACCGTCGGTCCGGTTATATGTTCCTTTGGAGGTGGTGATGGTCCGGGGAATTGTAAGCGAGGAATTGTTGATCGGTTGAACGTCGGTAAGTATGGCTGCCCGGGGAGCGTCAAAGACCCGTTGGGCCAGAATGTCCGCGGCAAAAGTGAATTTTCGCACGACTCTCCAGTCAGCGCCACCCGAATAGATCAAGCGATTGGGCAGCGAGCCTTTGCCAGTGCCGGAACTGGAAGCGACGAGAACCGTGGTGCCATTGAACTGGTAGCCGACATTGACATGCGGAGAAACCCGTCCCCCGTAAGCGAAGGCCGCAAAAGGCTTCGCCCCGAATGTGCCGGAGCCGAGGAAATTCTGAGCGTCGCCAGTGGGCAACCGGAATTCAGCGCCGGCGGCCAAACCGCCGCCATGCTTGAGTTTCCAGAGGGTGCCTTTGACGGCCAGTACGACGTCGCCTATCCCAGTGGATTCCTGGGCCTTGGAATTCTGGAACGGATTGCTTGGCGTGCATGCACCCGTCACACCCGGACCACACACGGGTAGGAGGGAGCCATTCGACGCGTTAAAGAGTTGTTCGTTGACGGTGTAGCGCATGTCCACGCGCAAAAGGGGAATGGCAGCGGAGACATCGATGCGGCTGGTCAAGCCATAAGTCACATAGCCAACGAACTGATGCACTTTCAAATCGATACGGCTATTGCCGAAAGCGACGGTGTCCGGAGACGTGCCGGTATTGGCTGAAGAGCTGAGCAGGAAAGTCGCGGGCAGGCCTTTCAGACCGTTGCCATCCACGTCTTCCAGCAGGAAGTATTGATAGGTGAAGGCGACATATACCTTGCGCTTGCCGATAGTTTCCGGCCGCTGCGTAAGAATCGGGCCGAGAGATTGGTCCGAGGGCACCGGCACGTGCAGCGTGGGGTCTGTGGTGAAGATGATGCCCGATGCGGGAGAAGCAAGCGGAATTTGGCTAATCTCCCCGCCAATGTCGGCAGTCAGAAAGCCGAAGTTATTTCCAACCGATACGCTTTGCGCGGAAGAATTGGAGAAGGTGAAACCCGAAGGCGTCACTGTGCTGGGTATCAAGCAACTCAGCTTGCTGGAAGAAGCGGAACTGGCGCAATTTATCTGGGCGAAGCTTGCAGGAGGGACTGCCAGCATCAAGAACAAGATGAGATGCAACTTTCGGGTGCTCATGCGTTTCACCTTCTGGGTAAGGCTTGTTCGCGAACTTCGGAAGCTCATTTGCGCCGTCCTTGGCCTGGGATAGCCGCCAGTCCTTCAGAAAGGCCCTGGTTATTTCACCGAGTACGGAACTGAAACCGTCACTGTCGTGAAACTTCCACCGCTCGGCGTGATCGTCACCGTGAGTGTGCCGCTGGCCGCGGTCGTAGGAGGCACAGGTGCGCCGGGCACACTCGGAACAGAAAATTGGTTGCAGGCCGACATCCAACCCAGACATACGCAAAGCAGCAGCACAAGGGCAAAGGCATGCCGGGGTCCCGGTAAAACTATCTCGCGCCGGCGGACGCATACCAGCCCGAATAGGACGAACGGAATCACGGCGCCATACAAGAGGCCTCGTATCGGCGCGTTGCGAGGCTGTGCAAAAGGAGGCCCGTTAAGGTTGGCTACCGCAGCGGCGGCAACGATGGAAAGCGTCAGCGTGACCTTGGTGGTTCCGGAAGCGTCAGCCGAGACGGGATTTGAGGGCGAGAAGGTGCAACTAGCGTTGCTTAGCCCCGCGAAATTGGAACAGGCAAGGCCGAAAGTGGCGCCATCTCCCGGGATGGGGCCCTGCAGATCGATGGTGGTCTGGGCGGATGTTTGCGTTCCAATGGCAATCGAAAGCTGCTGCGCGGCACCCGGGTCAATGCCTGCCTTGTCGGGAACGATGGTGATGCTTGAGGAGCCTGATTTATTAAAGTCGGCTTGAGAGGTGGCCGTGATCGTGGCTGTAGCCGTACTTGGGGTAACCGCAGGCGCAGTGTACATGCCGGTGCCCGCGTTAATGGAGCCACAATTGGTGACGCCTGTAGCGCATGTGAGCGACCAGGTTACTCCCGATAAGGACCCGGAATTCTGGATGGCATCGGTGAACGTAATCGAGAAACGAATCGGCACCGTCGTGTTCGTGGAGGTGGCGGGCGTGACCGAGACGCTTACGTTCGATGTAATGACTACAGCCGCCGAAGAGGTTTTGCTAGGGTCGGCCTTGGACGTTGCCTGGACCGCGATGCTCGATGGCGCAGGCGGCACAACCGGCGGCGCGGTGTATGCGCCGGTTGAAGCATTCACCGATCCGCATGGCACCGGATTGGGTGGATTGGTTGTCGGAGTGAGAGTGCAATTGATGATGGCCCAGGTTACCCCAAGGCCGCCGTCGTTCGTGGTATTCGCGACAAAACTAGATGTGCCGTTAATGAGCACCGGAGGAGCGGGCGCGGTGACCGCAACAGTTACGTTGGAGTTGACGGTAATCGCTGAGTTCCCAAACTTGCTCGTGTCCGCAAGTGAGGTGGCAATGATGGCGACTTGCGGCGGATTTGGCTGCACCACTGGCGGCGCATTGTAGAAAACATTGAAATTGTCGATGGCCGTGAGCGTGCCGCAGGGATTGGGATTGGGCGGATTAGTAGTCGGGGCTACCGGGCATGCACCCAGGCTCCACGTCACTCCGAAGTTGCTGGAGTCGCCCAGAACAGCGGCCGTGAATTTAGTCTGCGTGTTGATGAGCAGCGTGGGATTCAACGGCGTCACGCTGACCGTCACGGCGGAGTTGATGCTCATCGCCGAGTTTCCGCTCTTACTCGTGTCTGCGACAGACTTGGCAGTGATGGTAACCTGCGGCGGATTGGGCTGCACCACCGGAGGGGCGTTGTAGAAAACATTGAGGCCGTCGACGGCCGTAAGCGTGCCGCAGGGATTGGGATTGGCAGGATTGGTGGTCGGAGTCGCAGCGCAAGCGATGCTCCATGTCACGCCGAAGTTGCTCGTGTCTCCCAGAACGGTGGCCGTGAATTTAGTCTGCGTGTTGATGCCCAGGGTGGGATTCACCGGCGCCACCGTGACGGTCACGTTCGAGTTGATGGTAATCGCGGAGATTCCGGCCTTGTTCGTGGCCGCAACCGACTTGGCGGTGATGGTGACCAGAGGCGTATTCGGTTGCACCACTGGCGGAGCATTGTAGAAAACGTTGAAATTGTCGATGGCCGTAAGCGTGCCGCAGGGATTGGGATTGGCAGGAGTGGTGGTCGGGGCTACCGGGCAAGCACCTAAGCTCCACGTTACGCCAAGATTGGCTGCATCTCCCGCAACGGTGGCCGTGAATTTTGTCTGAGAGTTGATACCTAGGGTGGGATTCAACGGCGCCACCGTCACGGTCACGTTGGAATTGATAGTAATCCCTGATGAGCCAGTTTTGTTCGTGTCCGCAACCGACTTGGCTGTGATGGTGACCAGAGGCGAATTCGGTTGCACCACTGGCGGAGCACTGTAGAAAACATTGAAATTGTCGATGGCCGTTAGTGTGCCGCAAGGGTTGGGGTTTGGAGGATTGACTGTCGGAGCTACCGGGCAAGCACCCAGGCTCCACGTCACTCCAAAGTTGCTGGTGTCTCCCAGAACTGTAGCTGTGAATTTTGTCTGCGTGTTGATGCCCAGGGTGGGATTCACCGGCGCCACCGTGACGGTCACGTTCGAGTTGATGGTAATCCCAGAGTTTCCGCTCTTGCTCGTGTCCGCAACGGACGTGGCAGTGATGGTGACCAGCGGCGAATTCGGTTGCACCACCGGCGGGGCATTGTAGAAAACATTGAAATTGTCGATGGCAGTGAGCGTGCCGCAGGGATTGGGATTGGCAGGAGTGGTGGTCGGGGCTACCGGGCAAGCGCCCAGGCTCCACGTTACTCCAAGATTGGCTGAATCACCCTGGACGGTGGCCGTGAACTTGGTCTGAGAGTTGATGCCCAGTGTGGGGTTCGCTGGGGCCACTGTGACCGTCACGCTGGAAGTGATCGTCAAGGTCGTGGAGCCCGTTTGCGTCCCGTCTGCGCCGGAGGTAGCGGTGACGGTAACCATCGAAGGCGCAGGCGGCAAGACGTGAGGCGCGGTATATGTCGCATGAGTTGCATCCGTCGCAACCACCGTCCCGACGGTTGAGTTGCCGCCCGGATTGTTATTGACGGCCCAAGCGGTCACGCCTTGGCCCGAGGTGTCGTTTGTAGCGGTCGCCGTAATGGTGTCCGTGAGGTCAAGACCAACTGTCGGAGACGCTGGGGCAAGCGAGACAATGATGGCGGGCGTCGTCACGGTGACGGTCACGCTGGCGGAGCCGAACTTTGGATTGTAAAGGAATTCTGCTGAACTGGAACTGGCGGTGACGGTCACGGTCGCGGGAGTTGGCGGCGTGGGTGGGGCCGTGTATTTGCCAGTCGCATCGATCGTGCCGCATGCCGCGCCGCCTGCCGTGCAAGTGACCGACCAGCTCACCGTAGCTGGATTCTTTACGAACTTTGCAACGGCGGCAAACTGAAACGACGCATTTACCGGCACGCTCTGTGTTGTGGTCGGTGGAGTGGGCGTGGTGAAAACCATAATTGGCCGCCGATAGCCGCCACCCCTCAGTGGCGAAGTTCCCGTAATCATGGCAGCCACAAGATCAGTACTGACGCTGATAACGGGAATCGCACCATCACTTGTCGCTACATAAACGGATGCGCCGTCGGATGAAATGGCCAGGCCCTGTGTCGTGTGTCCCGTGAGCGTAATTGTGTTACAGCCAGTCCCAGGGCAGGTGTTGGTGGCGGCTGCAATCCATTGAACGAAAGTGGTGCCCGGACAAGTATAGTAAACCCGGCTGCTATCCGGAGTGATGGCGGTGGCGAAGGCAGTCGAACATTGTGGAAAAGGGGTCTGCGGAGTCGCGGCATTAGTGCTGACGTTAATCTGAGTTGCGGTGGTCGGGTTGGCCGCCACGTCTATGACATATGCGAAAGTACCGCTTGGCTGTACCACCGCCGCGCCGCCGCTCGCAGAAATCGTGGTTGCGGAAATTGAATCGGTGCTCGTGGTGACGATGTACGTGAGACCTTCCGTGGCGATGTAAGCCTTGGTGGAATCCGGTGTGAAATCCACGCCGAGTCCGGGAGCAGTCACTGGCGTAGCCGTCGCTGGCGAAGGCGCCACAACCGAAATGGGGCTGGAAGCGGTAAGGGTCAGTGCTGGCAGGCTAATAACATACAGGCTGGCTTGCGTGGATGCTGTCAAGGTCGCAGGCAAGGTCACAACGTAAACCTTTGAGTTGTCCGGCGATACGGCCAAGTTGGCCGTCATCGCAGTACCGGTTAGAGGGATAGTTTTGTTGAGCGTGCCATCCGTAAGATTCAAGACGGTGACAGTGCCGTCGGCGTCGTTCTCCACGAATAACAGGGAGCCATCGGGACTCACCGCTAGGTTCGTCGGATCTTTCCCCACAGTCATGGAGCACTGAACGGTGTTCGCCGAAGCGTTAATTAAGAAAACCGAACCCGCAGTAGTCGTGCCTGTCGAATTCACCACGAAGGCGGCTGAACCGCTTGCCAGGTCGCTGGTTGTGCAGGCGGCCGCGTCCGCGCGAAATGGCGAAGCTAAGAACGCAAACAGGCCAAAAATAAGGACGAGGATTCGTCCTAGAGGGGAGCAGAACTGGGGCTTCATGGCTGGACCTCTTCAGGGGACAACTAAGGATTCCTCGCAGGCGTTACGGGACAATGATTTCAAAGGATGCCAGAGAGAGAAACCTGCGGGCATTCTATGCAGTTCCTGGTTATTGTCAATTAAAAATTTCATCAGGCAGCTACATCGACAGTTCGTTGATGATCCACGTATTGCCATTGCGCTTTAGTACCGCCTTGAAAGAACCGTTATAGATCTGACTATCCTTGCCGATGACAAAGTTGCTCGCGTACGTTCCACTGACCGTGGCAGTGTCGTTGTTGACCGTGAAAGTGGCGGGCGTGAATTTACGCGAGACGGTCCTGGCAGCATGGAAACTCGCCTCAAGATTGTCGGCCTGCTGTTTAGGGATTGAAGGCCAAAGCGCTTTGATCGCCCTGATGTCCTTATTGCCGAACGCGCGGGACAAATCATCGATGACCTTGCTGATAGCCAATTTCGGGTCTTCTGTAGGTATTACCGCTGGAGTCGACGACGGCTGCACCGCAGGAGTCGCGATTGCTTTCGGGGGAGGCGGCGGGGCGGAGCTGAGGATTTCGTTGATGCGAGTGACGTATTGCTGCGCCTCGGCAGAGTGCTGGCCGTTCAAGAACGGTTGCAACTGATCCTTCAGGGGAATTAGAGCGCTTCGATTCTTGGCCTCGAGGGCTGTTTTGTACTGTGCGGAGGTCTGGCTCCAGGCAGCTTCCTGCTGTGTTCGCTTGGTGATGTCGCCGATGGCGCTGGGGATCGCGACATCGATTAAATTTCTGGATCGAGGCGCATTCGCGCCGCCGCCGCTCGAAATTTTTTCCAGCCCGCTCCGCAGACCCTGCAATCGGTCAACGTCGGACGCCGCTTTTGCCCTTTCGAATTGGCCCTGCAAATCGCTGAACCATTGGTTCTCCGAAGCCTCGATCTGGCGGGTAAGTTCACCATTCGAATCCTGCCCGCCCTGCGCTCTGAATTCGTTGAGTTTCTGCCGCGCGCCCAGATAGTCGTGGTTTTGAACGGCACCCATGACTTGTGCTCGAAAGACGTCTTGGGCGCTACCGGTGTCGATTTTCACCTCGGTCGCCTCATCGATATGGTTCTGGGCTTCCTTAACTTTTTGCGCGGCTTTGTTTCGGAGATTCGCGTCAGCATCCGCTGCCTGGGTCACTCGCTGGAAGCCGGACTTTGCCCGGAGCCAGTCGCCTCTCGCGAAATACCCGTCGGCTTGATTGTATAAATCTTGCGCCGCGGCCTTAGTCGCACCCACTGTGGGATTTGATGTCGGTTCGGGCGGCGTCGTGGAGAGAGGTGCCTCCTCCGCGGGTGCCGTTGAAACTCGTCCGGCGGACGACGGCTGTTGCAGCTTGCCTCCCTGGCCGGGTCGCAGGACGTAGACGGTCGCAACGATCAACAAAACGACCGCCAAGGCGGCTCCGCCCGTCACCAGCGGATTTTTCCAGTACGGCTGCGGAGCCGGTTGCGGGGCGGGCTCAACCGCTCCCTGCGTACCCGGCAGCCTCGACGGACGCTTCTGTACCGTGGATTGCTCCAGCTCGATTTCTGGCGCGAAGATCTGGGAAGACGCCTCCTCCGGGCTGGCCGCTGGCAAAAATATTTGCGTGGCAGAAGCGTCCACGGGCGCCGAAGTCGGTTCCGGGCGGCGCTTCTTCTTCTCTTTTTTCTCGGGAGCCGGTTGAATCACGGGTGATGCGAGAGGAGGAGCAGGCTGAGTGGACGGTCCACTGATGACCGTCGGAGAAAACGCGGAAGCAACGGCCTCCGGCGCCGGTGTAAGCAAATCCTCCGGCAGGGGCGCCCCCCGCTGGTAGACATAATCCTTGCCAGGATCAGCAGTCGGCGTCGAAGAAATAAGCGAACCGAGTCGCGTCGCGGAAGGCCCTGATCTCGCAGCCGCGGCCGCAGAAGTCGATGGAGGCTCTTTCTTTGCGTCGATGTCCTTTAGAAGCTGCACGATTTGCGGGTCGTTCGCAGAAAAAAGCTGTGTTTCGATGGCCTCTCGCAGAAGGGAGGTAGCGTCGGCAAGATTCCCCGCATGGAACAAAGTGCGAGCCTTCACGACCGTCTCGCTCTGCTGGCGTTTCCTTTGTTCGCGGAACTCGAATTCCCGCTCGGCCTTCACCAGCGTATCGGCGATTCGGGAATCCTGCCCCACGGTAGCGAGCGTCTGGCGCGCCAGATCGATTGCGTCGGTTAACTCCTGCCTCTCTACCATTCGTTCGACTTCACGGAGGCGGTGCTTCAGGAGCTCGTGCCTCTCCTTTTCGTTAAGCTCTTTCTTGGCACGGTCGAGGAGAATGAGTAAGTCGAGGTTTTTCGGAAACTCCAACAAGGCCTTTTCCGCGGCTTGGATAGCCTCGGAATAACGGCTGTCCTTCAGCGCCTGTTGAATTTTCTTGGTGGACTGTTCGAAACGGCGCTTTTGCTCGAGTTGCGATAGTTCGGTGCGGGCAAAATCAAGCAGCTCCGTGAGTTCGAAATCATCCGGGAATTCCTTGGACAACTGCCCGGCATGTTGGAGGACCTCGGTATATTTTGTCTCCTTGACCCAAGCGCGCAGTTTGGACTTGCCCTCGGCAAGCCGCTGTTCCCGGCCCTCCTGTTCGCGTCCTTGCAACGCATGGGTGCGAAGGTTCTTCGCCGTGGCATCGGAGGGATAACGTTCCAACAAACGGTCCAAGGCCCGCAATGAGTCGTCGAATCGTTGAGCGCTGAGGAGGTTGCGCGCTTCGGTAAGGAGAGACTGCCGCTGCTGTTCGGCCTGATCCTGGCGCGCGCTTTCCAGGAGTTTGGTGATCTCCGTATCGCCTGGGAAATCCTTTTGCGCCGTGAGGAGAAGGCTGATGCACTCTTCATATCGCAGATTGGTCCAGAACGTCCGGGCGCGGTGCAGCGCTTCGTCCCGCTGCTTGCGGCGCTCCCGGCGGGAGCGTTCCTCGCGGATCTGTTTGAGCTGTTCACGGGCGGCGGCGTTACCCGGATCAATTTCGAGCACCTTATCGAGCTGCAACTCCGCTTCGGTGAGGGCGCCTTCCGCCATGCGCTGCTTCGAAGTGCGCAGCGCTTGCGAGATGTTGCGAGCGCGTTCAAGGGCGGCTTGCGCCTGGCTCAACATCTCCCGCGCCGGCTGGTAGGTAGAATCGAGCTTCAGAGCGGCTTCGACTTCCGCTTTGGCATCCTCGACTTGTCCGTTGGCTAGGAGCCGTCCGGCACTTTCCACCCGCGCTTTTAGTTGGGGAACGACTTGCTTGCGGCGAACTTCCAAATTGATTTTTTCCAGCAGGCTTTTTGCCTGGGTGTTGGAAGTATCGATCTGGATGATTTGGCTGACCTTCGCTTTGGCGTTTTCGAGGTCGCCAGACTCGAACAGCTGCTGGCTGTTTGCCAGCAAATCGGAAACTTCCGCTTGCTGCAGCCTCCGCCAAATCGGTTCCAGCTCCAAAAGCACTTCTTCCATGCTTTGGTAGCGCGCTTCGGCTTCCTTGGCCAACATGCGTTCCAGCACTCCTTGCACATCTGCCGGCGTGCCCGGGGCGGCCTCGGCGATAGAGCGCGGCTTTTCCAGAATGATGTTGGACATGAGCGCGGCGGCGTTGTCGCCCTCGAAGGGCCTGCGGTAAGCGAGCAATTCGTAGAACATCACGCCGGTGGCCCAGATATCCGAGCGCGCATCGGCGGCCCCGTTGCGGAACAATTGCGGAGACATGTAGCCGAGCGTGCCAATGAGCATCCCCGCGGATTGCGAGCGCGTGCCTTCGCCCAACCGGGCAATGCCAAAGTCCACGACCATTACCGAGCCTTCGTTGGTGACCATGACGTTACCGGGCTTAATGTCACGGTGCACCACGGGCGGGTTTTGCTTGTGGGCAAATTCCAGCGCGCGGCAAACGTACACGATGAAGCCAATCTTTTGCGAAAGAGGCAGATTCGGACGGCGATCGAGGAGCTTGTCGAGGCTCTCGCCGCTCAGGAACTGCATGGCGATGAAGGGGGTGTCGCCTTCGTGCCCAAGCTCGTAAATGGTGACGATGTTGGGATGCTGAAGGCCGCCGGCCGAGCGCGCTTCGGAGTAGAAACGCTTCAGGAGATTGGCATCGTCAGCAAGGCCGGTGGTCAGCGTTTTGAGGGCGACGATACGATCGATAAAGGGGTCGCGGGCCTTGTAGACGACGCCCATGGCCCCTTGGCCGACCTTCTCAATGATCTCGAATTTGCCGAGCTTCTTCATCGCCGCCGAAGGACACCCCACCCAAAACAGACCAGTCCGTTAGAAATAGGAGAGCAATTTTAGAGGCATTTCTCCTTGAGCCTCGAACGGGACAGCGGGACACGAAAACTGGGGCGATACTCCCAAATAAAGGCTGGCCTGTCAACAGCTTGTCGAATGAGCCTGCACTTCCTCAGCAAATCAACCATCTCAGCGCGGCGGGACAATTTGGCACGGAAAGACACGGAAGTTCCAAAGTGTGAACTTTTGGTTACAGGTTATGGTCAAGCGGAGGCTGAAGCTCCTGGGCACCGCCTGGAGGTGAAACGCGACAGTGAAGTACTATTACTTGGCTCCTGGTGAGCACCTTAACCCTGCGATAAAGCCTCGCTGAAATAGCGGCACGGAGGCCGATTCCAGTTCGAACTCCGCGACTTCGTCTTTGCCGTTGTAGCGGACGATTTGCCCGCTTTGTCCGCGGATCGGCCATTCGAGATGGAAGCCCGTCGTGGTGCGGGTCCAAGTATATTCATTGAACAGCCTGAAAACCCCCCAAGGTCCTGGATATTGACCGTAGGTCTCGCCGCTCATCGACAAAACTGCGCCTGCCGGGCTTCCCGTCCAGGTAAAAGTCTTCGAGCTGGGGGCAGTTCCAGTCAACTTTAGCTCCTGGCCGTCGATCATCACGCTTTCACTCGTCTTGCCGTCCGGCACATGGGCTTTCAATGTGAATTGGAATTGCGGCTGGTTGGAATTGCTGGAGTACAGAGCACGTTGCACGCTTACGGCTTGATTGATGAGATTCGTGTAGCTGATCTTTCCGCTGATTTGGATGTATTGGGAGCCCTGTAGCGGAAAGACTATTTTGTTGGCGTCGAGGAATTTCGAAACCGCACCGGTACCCGGCTGAAAGACTAGGCTCAGATCTCCGAGAGTGGCCATATGATTTGAATTTGGATCAAAAGGGAATTTGCCGTCGAGTGTGCGCAAGGCGCCGCAGAACTGCGGCACTCCCGCCGGACCACCTGGAGGTTGAGGGTTTGGCGGAGGCGCGGTGGGGGCGAGCAACAGGCTGATGACGGTGGTGTCCACTTTCCATGCGGGATCGTTGGTCTTCACGATCTGCCTCGCGGCATTCCCTGCTTGCAGGGAAAGGCCGTTGCATTCGCTGAGCTTGGCTTGACGTGGGTCGGGAGTGACTCCGGGCTGCGGCGGCATCAACGAATAGCTATCAAGGCAAAGTTTGACCGCCAGCAGAGCGGTCGTATAGGCATCATTGGGTGGCTGCTTCAGTTGCTCCCGGCAAGATTGTGGAGCCGGCTTTGCGCCCACGACTTCCTGAACAGGCTGGAAAGCCTTTGCGATATCAGGGGAGGCCTCCGAAGTGTTTTGCGAGACGGCGCAAAATAGCGCAAGCAAGGGGGAGCGATTTCCAGACAGTTTATCGAGTTGCCGAGACTCATCCACGGTGCCTGCAAAACGGCGGACTCCGGCTTTAATCAGAAAATCCCGCCACTGCTTCTGGAAATCGGCTTCGTAGAGGGCGCGCACGTCCTGCTGCGAAACACTTTGGGCGCTGCGGAAGCCGGAGGCCGGTCCGAGCACCCAGTCATCACCGCCCGCGTAGTTGTCGCGGTTGGCGATGGCCGCGGTCATCAGTTTGTAGCCAGCTGCGGTAAATGCCCCGTCAACGGTCTTCGTTTCGGTCACGACATCTTTCGCGTCGGGATACTCCTTAAAGAAATCGAAGCTGGGGACAGATTGATTGGCCTTGAAGAGCAGCTTTTGATAGACGAGTTGGGCGCCGCTAGCGAAACTATTCAAGAAGCTGCGAGCGGGCTGGACAACAAACAATTCTTCCGCAAGCGAAAAAGGGTTTTCGACGCGCAGCTCATCGGCGTAAAAGTCAAATTGCGCGCGCGCGAGTTGCTGGCGCTGTTCATCCACGGTGCTCTTGCTCAGCCACCAACTCATCAAGACGGGCGAAAGGAATTCTCTGGTACTTTTATCAGGATTCGATCGGGTGATCAGATAGGCCCGGAGAGAATCGTAGGGGGTCTTCCACTCGTCGGCAGGGCTGGCCACAGGGGGCCTGGTTCTCAGGTATTCAATCAGGCTGGCTTCCACGCCATCGAGCAAGAGTTGCTTGAAGCGCGTGAAGTACAAATTGCGGCAATCGTCGTAAACGTCGTTGCCGCCGTAAAGTCCCCAGCGCAAATGCAAAGGCGCGCCGTGGCGGTGATAGTCGGCGAGCTTTTGGAGTTGCACGCGCGCGGCGTCCAGGCGCTGCAAATCCTCAAGCGAAGCCATCGATGGAGCGGCCGTTTTTAAGGGGACAATGGCCTCGGCGGCACTGCGGACGTCTTGTTCCAGCGCGCGATTCCCGAAGTAAGAAACGACCATTCCGAAAAACCAGGTGGCCGCGAAGACGACGACCGTGGCCAGCAGCACGCGCTTCAAGACATTCGCACGCGAACTTGTCCCGCTGGCTCCCAGCGCGGCACGATCCTGCAAAATAACGTGGCTGAAAATGTGGCTGAGAAACAGCCATTGCGTGGTCTTCTTGGCTTCTCCGGCCGAGCCGCCCATCGTCGAAGTCTGCCAGCCCTGCGATTGCGTCTTGGTGAAATCATCGGTGCGCATGATCGACGTAGCGTTCGCCGAAAATGGCCGCGCCGGCATGATGGACGTCTTCGATGCCATGACCGTTCCGCCGAGAGGATTCGCCGCTTCCACCTGGCGCATGCCGGTGAAATAGAAGCCACGGAGAAATGAGGTCGTGCGGAGATGGCTCGGGCGGCAAAGATCCACAAGGAACTGCGTGGCGATGGCAATGCGCTTTTGAAGCTCGCGAGGAAATTCGTAGATACCGGCAAGCTTTTCCGAATTGCGCTCGCGATAAAGCAACCCAGGGCGGCATTCCGCGAGCGAATAGAACATGGTGTTGAACGCCGCGGTGAGCCGCTTCGTTTCCTGCTCGGCATAAACGCCGGTGGCGGAAGCCGGGAGCGGCGGAAGCGTGACTCCCAGAACTTGGGTGACCTCGCTGTCACTCAGATTGCGGAAAAAATCGTCGAAAAACGGCAGCCGGTCCGCGCGCGTGAACAGAACATAGACGGGAAAATTGATTCCCAGCGTCTGCGAAATTTGTTCCAGCCGCGCCCGGATGGCGCGAGACTGCGCGGTGATTTCTTCCGGGCCCGCGGCTTTGGCAAGTTTTTCGCTGTCGTAGCAGACGACCGCGGCGCGCGGAGCCGCCGGTTTTCCGCTGAAAATCGACCTGAGTTTTCCCGGCGCAAGGCGGTGCAGCAGGCGGGTCCACAGATTGGGGTCACCGAGAGTCTTCCCGCCCATCTCAACGAAAACCGCTTTGCGGGCAAACCACAGGTTGGCCAGCCGCGTCGGCGCGATATTGCCCTCCTGGTAGACTTGGCCGGAGAGCAATTCGGGCTCAAGACCAGACTGGGTTGCCACACATGTCTTGCCCGCCCCTGAATCTCCCACCAGAAAAATCACCGGCAGGGAAGACAGCCGTGTGCCTCTGGGAAGCTGCGTGGAAGAGGCCACGCGAGACTCTGCCTCGCGCAGAATCAGGAGAATGTCCTCTGCCACCCCGGCACCGGTGGCGCCATCGGTGCCGGAAGCAGCCTCTCCAACGAGCTTCGATTTTTGGCGATTGCGCAGCCACCAGACCACGGCGACCACTGCCAAGGCGAGTACCAAAAAAGCACAAATCCGGAAAACCCAAAGATTGGCCCCTTGCAGATTCAGCCAAATAGCTCCGAACCACGCGATCATAGCCGCAAAGACCAACCCGATACCGCCAGCGAAATGCTGCCAGGAAAGTTGCATCAGTTGGCCGCCGTCCCGAGGAACGTCGCGAACGCCCGGATTTTGGAAGCGTCGCCGCTCAGTAACGCCTTGAAAATCACGAAAAACAGCAGAGCGATAAAAACACCTGCCAGCGCGCCGTATGCCAATCGTCGAATCCACGGGTCCGCTTTCGTAGTCTGGATATTGCCTTCGGGGATCGCCCACGCGGGAGAGAGCCCGGGGAGCGGTCCGCGCACGCGGCGGATTTTTTCAGCGATGGCATCGAGTACGGGCCGCACCGAATCCAGATCGCTCAGGCCGTACTTCCCTTTGTAGCCCAGAAGAATGCACAGCGAATACACTTCCAGCAGATCCGCGACGCCGTGGGAATCGCCCCGGGTCAGGAGCCGCTCGATATTTTCAAAAAAAACCTCTCCGGCGCGGTGGTGTCCAAACATCTCTTCCTGCAGCGGCATGCGAGGCCAATCGGAAAAGGCCGGATTGCTGGAGTTCAGAATCGACTCATCGAGGAAAGCCACGATAGCGAAGGTCGCCAGGCGCACATCCTCCGGCGGGTAAAGCTTGCTGATGCCTTCTCTTTCCGCGGCGCGCAATGCGTTCTGCATTTGCACGCGGAAAGCCTGCGCGTCGTTGATGACCTGGCGGTTGGAGCGCAGCCGGACAATGACCGTCAACAGATTTTGAAACACGATGGCAAGATTGTCGCGCCGCCGATTTGTCGGCTGCGGCGTGGGCTGCAGGCTGGTCGCGCCAAAGAGGGTCGCACCCATGGAAGTCCTCTCAAGAATCCAGAATCACTAGAAGCTCGATTTCCGGAAGAGGGAGCTCGCCCGGAACGTAAACCCCGACACCCCGCGTCTGAACAATCTGCTCCCACGCGGATCCCGATCGGCTGATGCCAAAGTACTGGCTCTCGACCTTTGGTGCCACGGCGGAGGGCGGCACGGGCAAATGCGACAGGGCGAGTCCGGGGAGGGCCGCCTTTACAACCTCCGGGAGCAGTTGACGGGAACAGATTTTCACCAGCCGTTGCGTGCGGGAGATCAATTCCAGCTCGCCAATTTCCGAACGAATGGCGAAGACCCAGCGCGCGCGATCCAGGCAGCGTTGATCGGTGATCTCTCCTTCGTAGAAATACCGGCCAGTTTGCTTGAGCGGAATGGAAATGCAGTTCGACGGAACCACCAGTTCGAGATGCGTGCGGATGTGCTCGTCGAGATCCTGAAAACACTGCCCGAGATTCACATGGTCGTAAAGAGGCAGCGTTTGGGGATGGGAGTCGAGGCCGAACGTGCACAGCCCTCCACCAAGCCGGGCCATCTCCAGATAAAGCTGTTCCGGGTGGCCGCGCTCCGATGAGCAAAGATGCCGCAGCACGGCCAGGCTCGTATTGATGGTATGCACGAACCAGAAGCCGGCGATTTCCTGCGAGGAGAATCCTGCCATGCCGCGCCCGCCGCCGCGCGCGCGGGAAAGCGTGGCGCTCTTTTCATCCAGGATGCCAATCAGGCGCCGGGAGATCATCATCAATCGCTCGCTTGCGGTGATTTGCAAGCAGGGAGGTATGAACCGCGGATCGTAAAGCAGGTGTCCTGTGCCATCGCGCATGACACGCGCGATCGGGAGACACACCATGCCCTCCCGGGCTTCCGAGTCGAGGAGGAAACGAATGTTCTTGCGAGCCAGGTGCACGGGGCGGTCGTCCCGTCCGGTATTGTCATCGTGCAAGGTTCGCGTTTCGGCCGCAAATCTCAGGTGATCTTGCTCTGTCTGCGGTTCCAGCACGCAATTGGGTCCATCCATGTGTCTCGAGGGCACGGCGAGATAAACCACCGTGGACTCGACCGTGGGAGGGAATAGATCCGCGATGTAGCGAGGGGGCGGCAGAGCATCCGAATCCGGCATATGGAACGCCAGACCATCTGGAAAAATGCCGCGCGCGTGAACCAGCGCGACGTTTCCATTTCGCAAAGCTTCGGAGTCGAGATCGATTCCGACCAATCCATACGGTTCAAACCACAGACTGGTGGTGGAGAACTGAATCAGGTCTTCAAAAGATTGGGTTTGCGCTTGAAAGTGGTGCGGCGCAAGATACATCCCCTCGAACCAAACCACCTTGGAGAGATGTTTCATGGACGAGAAAACCGGGCCGGAACCATTCATCCTTTTGTCTCGCGTTCCGTTCCTCTGTCGGTGAAGACGGCGGAGCGGATCCCTTGTTCCTCTCCGAGACGGGCGAACTCTCAATGGCAAGAGCGTGGGAGACCCGATTTGTGGCATAACTATGGCGTTTGGCCCAAAGGTTGTCAAGCGGGTTCGGTAACCGCTCGGCGATGTTGCGGCGTACGATGCGAGTCTCTGAAAGTGAGCTAAGACAATGAATTGGCCTCGGATCGGCGCCAAATTGCGGTTCGCTGCGAGTGGTGTTCCGTCACCTGCGCCGCTGATTGGGAGCCAGCGTGATATGAGTGCGTGGAAGAGCTCAAACCGCTTGCGGCAACAGAATAACCAATTCCAATTGCGGCGCGGGGACGTCTCCGGGGACGTAGGCGGCCAGGTTTCTCGCCTTTCCAATCGCTTCCCAGGCCGAGCCGGACTGATTCAAGCTGAAGTATTGATAAGTTAATTTAACGGCGATGGAGCTGGGCTTGGCTACATGGGTGAGTTGCACGCCCGGCAAAGCGCGCCGTACCAACTGCTCGACTTGGGTGGCAGACGAAATTTTCACGAGCTGAGGGACCTTCTTGGCCAGTTCGCTTTCATTCAGGCTGGAATTGACGGCCAAAAACATTTTGGTGCCGACCAAGTACTTGTCCTCCTCAATGGCGGTGGAGTAGATGGACGGCTGGACTAGTTTCAGCGGGAGCGCCACAAAATTGCTCGGCACCACGGTCTCGAGAAGCTCACGCACCTTTTCGTCGAGGTCGGCAAAGCACGGACCCAGCTCCTCGTGATCGTACGCCGGCAGGTCTCGTGGCTGAATCTTCAGCGAAAACGTCGAGAGCGAACCGCCCAAGGCCGACAACACGCGATAGAGTTTCTCCGGATGAGCCTTCCCCGTCTCGTAGAAATGGCGCAGCACTGGAAGATGGCTGTTGACCGTGTAGAGCAGCCAAAAGCTGGCGATATCCGCGGCGGTAAAGTCGGCCAGGCTGGCGCTCCGCTGCCGCCGGCCTCCGGCCAGGATGCTACTCTTCGCGGAGAGGATCTCCGTGAGCCGCCGGGTGATGCCAATCAGAAATTCGCTGGCGGAAATATCGAGCAGCGGCGGAATAAACTGCGGATCCTGCTGCAGGGTTCCCGCGGCGGTGCGCTTGATGCGCGCGAGCCGCAGGTAGGTGCAGCCCTCGCGGGACTCGCCTTCCACGAGGAAGCGCATGTTTTTCCGCGCCAGTTGCACTGGTTTTTCCGTGGTGCCGGTATTTTCGTCGCGCAGGTTCACCACTTCGGAAACATATCGGGTGTCCGCATTGCGCTCGGCGATCGAGACGTTGAGGCCGCGCTCCCGGTGATGCGGGATCGCCAGATAGACGTCCGCGCTGGTTTGATCGGCCTCAAAATAGGGAGCGAGCGGCTTGGGTGCGGGGGCATGATCCGAGTCGGGGATGTCAAAGGGGAGCCCGTCCGAAAAAATGCCAACCGCACGGGTTAGGGCAAAGTTGCCACCAGCCAGGGCCTCTTGATCGATGCGCAGTTCGTGCAGACCCCACGGGCAGAAATTCAGGGCTTCCAGCCGGAATTGCAGCACGCTCTCCAGAAAACGGTCGCGCGTCTGCAAATGTTGCGGTGTGAGAAAAGTTCCCTTCGACCAAATGACTGGCTGCAGTTGGCGCATAGCTGCCGTTACGCTAGCAGGTGCGGTGCAATTAAGTCAAAATGATTCAACGGTCATTCGGGCCTTACTTAAAGGCGGCCATTTCAACATCGCCGCTTCCCATTGTTTCGCCAAATGTGCCGTTAACCCTGATGGATCGCTTGCGCTAGCGATGTAGCCGGGTCATCGCTTCAACGACTGCCCAAATTCCAAACAGGGTGTTTTAGTCTCAATTCATGAATATTGGAATGGGTCTGTTCGGGTATTTTCAAGTTGTGGTAGGATTGCCCCCAAAGACAGTCCTGCACGGAGCCACCCATGAGAGAAATCGTCGCGTCTGTGGGCGAAAGCGGCTTGAATCGGCCCGAGGATGTCGCAATCGTCCAAACACTGCTGAATACAAAGCCCGGAGTGAAGCTGGCTGTTGATAAGCGCTGCGGGCCGCTGACAATTTTATCTATTCGCAATTTTCAGAAGGCTTTTCTTCCAATTCCGGACGGCCGAGTAGATCCTGGAGGGGTCACCTGGAAGAAGCTCACGGCTCCCGCACCTCTTAGCCTGGTTCAATTGCCACAAGCTGGTGGATTCGGGTACTACAGCTACTCCCCTGGGAATCGACAATACGGCACGTCACACACCATCCAGACTCTCCGCGATGTGGCTGATACGTTCCGCCTCAATACGCCGGTGATGCTGATTGGCATCGGCGATATCAGTTTTGCGAACGGTGGACATATGGACCCCCATGTCACTCATCAACACGGCACCAACGCCGATATTCGGCCGTTGAGGACGGACAACAAACAGCTTCCCGTGACTATCACTGACGCAGCTTACAGTTCTGAGAAAACAAAAATCCTGGCGCAATCTTTGCTCGCGCACAAGAACGTTCGTCGGATTCTGTTCAACGATACGACCATACCCGGCGTGCACTTCTTCGCCGGGCACCACAACCATATGCACGTTGAAATGAGGTCTTGATGCGCCGTTTGAAATGGTCGGTTCTCATACTCTTCTCTTGCGCCATCGTCGTGGCATGTTCGAAGGCCGCCATCCCTGCAAGCCCCCCCAAACTTTCTGCTCGAATGAGTTTTGTCTGCAAGTGGTGGTCAGAGGAGCAGATGAATGGGCTCGATCCCAATAACCCCCCTCCCCAAAACACTGAGGTGGTTATCCAGAAATGGGATTTTTCAGATCCCGTTGGCACGCCACACCCTGATGTGGTCGAGCTTGTGGTAGAGGTAAAGAATGAGTCCAACGCGCCTATCTCGGCTGTTTCGGTGGAGATCGAGGGGCAATGGAAGACAGGTCCGTTCTGGCAAGAAAAGCTCGCAAAGTGGATGGCACCGACAAAGCTGAAATCGATTGAGATCTCTAGTTTACCGGGTCACGGAAGCGAGAGCGTGCGCTTTCCCATCAACGTGGCTGCAAAATCCGCAGAATTGAAGAACTCCAAGGGCTGGCCTTACTCGTTTCGAGGCAAAGCGACGATTTTGGTCTCAGGTTCCACCCTGGCTTCAACAGAGGCGGAATTGCCCATTCTTAAAGCTGATTGATAGTCAGGCTGGCTTCCTCCGAGTCTTTCCATAACGGGACCGCTCTTTTTCCCATGCCTTGAACGTGCCGACACCTGGCTTCATGTTCTTCTGGTGGGTAATTCCGCTGATTCCATCACGGGCGGTCGGGAGAGGCACGCCAGTCGCTCCCCGGAAATGACCAATACCAATGAAACGACTTGGGGTTTGATTGCACTATTTCTCTGAACGATGGACTGGGGTGTCCTGAAGTCCTGAGAGTTTTGCTCAAGATGTCCTGGGATGGGATGCCATGGTGATCGCTGGTTGGGGTCATCCATGACTGGCCGGACGCGCCCCCATCCGCCATTTCCTGGGCCGGCGATGGTCTAGGACTCTCAGACCGTTGGGGCTACCACTCTAGTGCTTGACAGATTTTCTATTAGTGTGATACTTGCAACCACAAATCGGGCTACTTCAAGTACAAGCGTGTCCCTCCAAAGCCTGATCCTACGAGGTATTTGCCGTGGCTAAAGAAAGTGTACATAAGAAGTTAGAACGAGTCCGTCCGCCGCGAGTCCATGTGACTTACGACGTCGAAGTCGGAAACGCTATCGAGGTAAAGGAACTCCCCTTTGTAATGGGAGTCATGGCCGACCTGAGTGGCCAGCCGAGGGAACCCTTGGCCCGGATGAAGGACCGCCGATTCGTGGAGATCACGCCGGACAATTTTGACAGCGTGCTCGAGAGCTTCAAGCCCCACCTCGCCTTTGCGGTCGACAACAAGCTCAGCGAAGATCCCAATGCCGGCCAGCTCAAGGTCGATCTGGATTTCAAGAGCTTGGACGACTTCGATCCCGCCCAAGTGGCCAGGCAGGTGAAACCGCTCAAGGAGCTTATGGATCTGCGGACCAAGCTGAGCGATCTGCGCGGCGCTCTCCAGGGCAATGACAAGCTGGATGAATTGCTGATGGAGGCCGCGGGCAGCACCGAAAAGCTCGACAAGCTGAAGAAGGAACTCGGCAAGGAAAAGGGAGCCTCCGATGAATAAAGCGGAACAGGCAACAGGGGCACAGGCTGCTGGTGCAAAGGCGGCCGAAGGGAACTTGCTGGATCAGATCGTCGAAGAAGGAAGGTTTGGCCGGGAAACCAGCTCCCGGGAACGCGGCAAGGACATGGTCAAGGAGTTCATCTCCCAGGTCGTTGCCGGAGAGATGACCCTTTCGCGCGACGCGGATGCCACTATCAACGCCCGCATCGCGCAGATCGACCACCTCATTTCCCTCCAGCTCAATGAGGTGCTGCACCACCCCACGTTGCAGAAGCTGGAGGCCAGTTGGCGCGGCGTGAAGTATCTTCTGGACCAGAGCGAAACCAGCTCGCAAATGAAGATTCGCCTTCTCAACGTCAGCAAGAAAGAAATCCTGCGCGATTTGCAACGCGCCCCCGAATTCGATCAGAGCACGCTCTTCAAGAAAGTTTATGAAGAGGAGTTCGGCGTTTTCGGCGGCGAACCCTTCGGCGCATTGATCGGCGACTATGAGTTCAGCCGGCACCCCGAGGACATCGAGCTGCTGGAAAAAATCTCTCAGGTTGCCGCTGGCGCGCACGCGCCTTTCTTGACGGCCGCCTCCTCTGAGCTCATGAATCTGGAAAGCTTCAACCAACTCGGCGAGCCCCGCGACATTGGCAAAATCTTCGACAGCACCGAATTCGCAAAATGGAAGTCTTTTCGCGCCAGCGACGATTCCAAATACGTGGGCCTGGCCCTGCCGCACATCCTCATGCGTTTGCCGTATGGCAAGGACACCAAGCCGATCGATGAATTCGGCTACGAAGAGAATGTCGATGGTTCCGACCACTCCAAATATCTGTGGGGCAATGCCGCTTATGCCCTGGGCGCAAGACTGACCAATGCGTTCTCAAAGTATGGCTGGTGCGCGGCCATCCGCGGCGTTGAAGGCGGCGGCCTGGTTGAGGGATTGCCGGCCCACACTTTCCACACGGATGAAGGCGACGTGGCGCTGAAATGCCCTACGGAGATCGCCATCACCGACCGCCGCGAGAAAGAACTGGCGGACCAGGGTTTTATCCCCCTCGTTCATTGCAAAGGCACCGATTACGCGGCTTTCTTCAGCGTACAGTCCACCAACAAAGCAAAGAAGTACGACAAAGCCGAAGCCAACGCCAATGCGCGCCTGTCTTCGCAGCTCCCCTACATTCTCGCGGTCTCCCGCTTCGCCCACTACCTGAAATCCATTATGCGCGACAAAATAGGCGGCTTCATGTCCCGCATCGAGTGCGAAGCGTTTCTCAACAAATGGATCATGCAATACGTCACGGAAGACGACCAGGCCAGTGCGGCGACGAAAGCGCAATATCCCTTGCGCAACGCCAGAGTGGAAGTGGCGGAAATCCCCGGCAAACCGGGCGCCTATCGGGCCATCGCTTTTCTGCGCCCGCACTTCCAGCTTGACGAACTTACGGTCTCTCTGCGGTTGGTGGCGGACCTGCCGCAGGCGGCAAAGTAACTGGGTCCCCTGTTTTTAGCCCTCTGTTGAATTCCAAGTCTCGAGCCTGCGTCTACTCAGAGCCGGCTTTAGAAGAGAAACTTCAAGAGCGGGTAATTTTGCAATTCGCTTCATGAGGAGGCAACGATATGGCTGGTTACGCAACGGGAATGACGACACACGCGGACATGTTCCTGAAGATTGACGGAGTGGAGGGCGAGAGCCTTGACGATTCTCACAAGAAGGAGATTGAGCTTCTGAGCTTCTCCTTCGGCGCCACCCAACCCGGGTCTGGCGGGCATGGCGGCGGCTCCGGCGTCGGCAAGGTCCAGGTGCATGATTTTCAGTTTTCGAAGTACTACGATAAGGCAAGCCCGAAATTGTTCGAGGCCTGCGCTACGGGAAAGCACACCCCGAAGGTCACTTTGGTTTGCCGCAAGGCCGGCGGCAAGCAGGAAGAGTATCTGAAGGTTACTCTGTCAGAAGTGCTGGTTTCGTCGATCCAGAATTCCGGCTCCGGCGGCGATTCGCTCCCGACCGAGAGCGTCACTCTCAATTTCTCGAAAATTGAAATGGAGTACAAGCCGCAGGACGAAAAGGGCGGACTTGGCGGCGTGGTCAAGGCTGGCTGGGACCTCACGAAGAACGTCAAGGTCTAGTTGCTGCGTTTGCTTGCTTCGCATGAATGGCTTGGCCGGTCACGCGACCGGCCAAGTGCACCCCTGTCTGCGTGTCGTCCACGATTTGACGGAAGCTCGATGGTGACCGTTTATGACCGTTCAACAACTTTTCCAATCCGGACAGCTCGATGAAGCGGTCAACGCTCTCACCACCGAAGTGCGCGACGACCCCACCGATTCCAAACGCCGCACCTTTCTCTTCGAATTACTCTGCTTTGCCGGCGACTTTTCCCGCGCCGAAAAGCAGCTCGATGTCTTGTCCCAGGGCGGTCCGCAATCGGAGATGGGCGCCCTCTTTTACCGCGGTGCTCTAGCCGCCGAGAAGACCCGCCACGAGATGTTCGAGAAGCAGGAATATCCGAAACCCCTTGCCAATGCCAGCGCGCCCCATGTCACCGGAACCATCAACGGGAAGTCCTTTCACAGTCTCGCGGACTCCGATCAACGCGTTGGTGAAAACCTCGAAGTCTTCGTGGCCGGCAGTTACATGTGGATTCCGTTTTCCCTGCTGTCCTCCATTCATATTTCGCCGCCGAAGCGGCTGCGCGATCTGCTCTGGCTTCCCGCCTTCGTCCGCCCCTCCGCCGCCTTTCAGGGGCGTGAACTGGGCGAAGTGCTTCTCCCGGTGCTCAATCCCTTTTCCTGGCGCAGCCCGGACTCTGCGATCCGCCTAGGCCGGGCCACGGCCTGGGAAGAGGACGGCAGCGAAGAAGCCGTTCCCAAAGGGCAAAAAGTAATTCTTGCGGACGACGAGGAGTGGCCGCTTCTCGAACTTCGCGAAATTACCTTTGCGGTCGCTCAGGCGGCCTCTTAAGTTACGTCCATGCCCCTACCTGAAGGTCTCCTGAATCCCATCCCCGGGGAAAACCCTAGCGGTCAAAGCCTCCGCTACGATCCGGTATACGACAAGATTCGTGAAGCCCGCCGTGCCGATGAAGACCTCCAGCTCTCCGAAGAGGCCAGCAAGAAGGACATCTGGACGTCCGCTATTAAGAAGGCCGATTTTGTCCTGGTCGCCAAGCTGGCCACCGAAGCGCTTTCCAAGAAGACCAAGGATCTTCAAATCGCCGCCTGGTTGACCGAAGCGCTGCTGGTGCAAGACCGAATCCCCGGCCTCACTCAAGGCCTTGGACTCCTGCGCGGCCTCATTGAGAATTTCTGGGACACTCTCTATCCCGAAGTGGAAGACGGCGACCTGGAGATGCGCTCCGGCCCCATCGAATGGGTGGGCGCCCGGCTTGACATGCAGGTCCGCAAAGTTCCGCTCACCAAAAACAAGCTCGATTGGCTGAAATTCCAAGAATCGCGCCGCATCGGGTATGAAGCCGATGCCCAAGGCAATGAAGCGAAGATGACCGCGCGCCAGGAGGCCATCGCGGAAAAGAAATGTACCGCGGAAGAATTCGATGACGCGGTCAGGAATACCGGCGAGTCCTACTACCGCCAGTTGACATCGGATCTCGCCGCCGCGGTGGAAGCCACCCAGGCACTCGAAACGCTTACCGACGAAAAATTTGGCCGCGATGCTCCCAACTTCGCCAACCTGAAAAAAGCGCTCGAGGATCTTCAGGACGTCGTCCGTGAATTTTGGAAGCCCGAGGAAGAAAAGGAACCAGGGCCGGAACCGGAAGCCGTGGCGGAAGAGCAGGGCGAGGCGGTCTCCCAGACGGGAACTGCTTCGGCTGCTGCTGCCGTACGAAAACGGGTGGCTGTCTCCGAAGAGCCAGCCGGCCCGGAAGACGCGCTGCGCCGCATGCACGCGCTCACCCGCTATCTTCGCCTCGCGAATCCAGCGAGCCCCGTCCCTTATATGGTTCTGCGCGGGCTGCGCTGGGGTGAACTCCGTGCTGGTGGCTCATCGCTCGATCCATCTTTGCTCGAGTCTCCACCCAGCGAAACGCGCCAGCAGTTGAAAAAACTCGCCGCTGAAGGCCAGTGGAACGGAGTCCTTGAAACCGCCGAAGTTGCCATGGGCCTGCCTTGCGGCCGTGGCTGGTTGGATCTGCAGCGCTATACCGTGCGGGCTTGCGAAAGCCTGGGCCACGAAGCGGTTGCCGCTTCCGTTTGCGCGGGGCTCCGCTCGCTCCTTTCCGATTATCCAGATCTAGCTTCGGCCTCTCTTTCCGATGACACGCCGGCCGCCAACAACGAAACACAAGCCTGGATCACCGAGAGGATTCTCCCGCCGCCTCCCCCTGCTCCTGAACCTGAGATCGTTATGGCGCCGCATCCAGCTTCAACGGCGGCTGGCGCCGCGAATAATGGCAGCGCTCCCACTGACGTGCACGAGCTCGCCCAGCAAGCCGCCCGTTCCGGACGCATCCAGGACGCCTTCGAGATCCTCTCTCGGGAAATTGCCCAGGAACGTTCCGGGCGCGCCCGATTTCATCGCAAGATTCAGCTTGCCGCGCTGTGCCTTTCCGCCAAGCACGAGGCCATCGCCTATCCGATTTTGGAGGAACTCTCCCAGGAGATCGACCGCCGAAAACTCGAGGAGTGGGAGGAGTCCTCATCTCTAGCGCACCCATTGGCGTTGCTCCTTCGCTGCATGGATAAGCTCGGTTACGACGAGGCCGCCAAACAAAAAATCTACCAGAAGATTTGCCGCTTGGACCCGGTGCAAGCTTTGGCGGGTATGAGGTAGGAATGGGCGAACGCGAAACCAAACGCGAACACCTTGGCCCGGTTACGCTCTCGGTCCTGGACCGCCTGCTCGACGACGAGCCTAAGTCGAAAGTCGAAGGCCCCCTGACCCACAGCAAGTCCCTCGCGGTCCTGAAGGTCGCCATCCGCCGCGATCTCGAAAACCTGCTGAACACCCGCTGCACCCCCGAGCCGATCCCCGAATCCAGCGTCGAAACGCGGCGCTCCATGTTCAACTACGGAGTCCCGGACATCACCGAAATCGGCCAGAATTATCTCTACGAAAAGGAGCGCTTGCTCGCGGAAATCGAGCGCGCCGTTCGTATTTTCGAGCCCAGGCTCTCCGGCGCGAAGGTAGCCGTTCTGCCGGCCGTCGGCGCCTCTCGCGTGGTGCGGTTTGTCATCGAAGGCATGCTGCGCATCGATCCCGCTCCCGAACACATCGTGTTCGACGCCGCTCTCGAACTGACCAGCGGTGAGTATCAGCTCATGGGGGACGCCAGTGCGGGATGAATTGCTCACCTACTATGAGCGCGAGCTTACCTATTTGCGGCAAATGGGCGCCGATTTTGCTGAAAAATATCCCAAAGTTGCCTCCCGCCTGCTCCTCGAGCCCACGCGCTGTGAAGATCCTCACGTTGAACGCTTGATCGAAGCCGCCGCCTTTCTGGCTGCCCGCGTCCACCTTAAAATCGACGATGAATTTCCGGAGATCACCGAAGCCCTCCTCACCGTCCTTTATCCTCACTACATCCGGCCCATTCCCTCGATGACCGTGGTGCAGTTTCACCTGGACCCGGAGCAAGGCAAACTCGCCGGCGGACTGCCGATTCCTCGGGGCTCCATGCTCTATTCCCGGCCCGTCGAAGGCTACCCCTGCAAATTCCGCACCTGCTACGACACTACGCTCTGGCCGCTCTCTATCTCCGAGGCCCAGTGGCTGACGCCGGACCGTTTGAAGCCCGCGATCAAGGCCGCGGACGCCGTGGCCGCCCTGCGCGTCGAGCTCAGCTGCTTGCCCGATGCCAATTTTGCCCAGATGCAGATGCGTTCGTTGCGCTTCTATCTCAATGGCGAAAGCAATCTGGTCCACGCCCTCTACGAATTGCTTTGCAACAACACCGCGCAAATTCTGATTCGCGACCTGGCGCCCAACTCTCGCAAGCCTCCTGTCGTGCTCCCCGCCAGCTCTCTGCGGCCTGTTGGATTCGCCGACGAGGAGTCCCTGCTTCCTTATCCCCGGCATTCCTTCTCGGGCTATCGCCTCTTGCAGGAGTATTTTTCCTTCCCCGAGAAATTCTTTTTCCTGGATCTCACCGGGCTGGAGGCCCTGGAAAAAGCCGGCTTCGGGCCGCGCGCGGAAGTTCTCTTTTTGATCTCCAGTTTCGAGCTTGCCGAGCGCGCGCAAATGCTCGAGCTCAACGTCTCGGCGAAGACCTTGTGCCTGGGCGCTTCGCCGGTGATCAATCTCTTTCCCTTGACCGCCGAGCCCATTCTTCTGGACCAGACCGATTTTGAATACCCCGTGGTTCCCGACGTCCGGCGCAGGCGCGCCCTCGAGATTTTCTCTATCGATGATGTCATCTCACCCGACCGCGACACCCATCAGGTTCTGCAATTTGAACCCTTCTACCGTTTCCGTCATGCTTCCTCGCGTCAGGAAAAACGCCAGCAAGCTTTCTGGTATGCCAGCCGCCGGCCTTCCCGCCGCAGCAATGACGAAGGCACGGAAGTTTTTCTTTCCCTGATGGATCTCACCGGGCGGCCCATGCGGCCGGACGTGGATACCGTCACCGTCCATTGCACCTGTTCGAATCGCGACTTGCCCTACCGTTTGCCGCTCGGCAACGAGGCCGGCGACTTCGAATTGGAAGGACTCGGCGCCGTCAAACGAATCGTCGCTCTTCGAAAACCCACCACCACAGTGCGCCCGCCCACCGGCAAAGGAGTTCTCTGGCGGCTCGTCTCTCATCTCTCCTTGAACTATTTGTCTCTCGTCGAGGAAGGGAAGGGGGCCTTGACGGAAATCCTTCGCCTGTACAATTTTAGCGAGTCCGCTTTTCACGAAAAACAGATTGCCGGCTTGCTGAACTTGAAGAGCCATCGCCACTTCGCTCGCGTCATTTCCGAGAATGGCATCGGCTTCGTCCGCGGTCGGCAAGTCGAAATCGAATTCGATGAGGAACAGTACGTCGGCGGCGGTGTCTACCTGTTCGCCAGCGTCCTCGAACATTTCCTGGGGTTGTATGCCTCCATTAACAGCTTTAGTCAGTTGCTGGCACGCACCCAGCAGCGCAAGGAGCCTCTACGTCAATGGCCGCCACGAGCGGGGCAGGCGATTCTGCTCTGAAGCAGATGTCCGTCCCCTCCGAACTCGAAACCCGGCTCCGCGAGGAACCGTTCAGTATCCGTTTCTTCCAGGCCGTGCGCCTGCTCGAGCGGCTGTTTCCTGAGCGTAAGCCCGTGGGCCGATTCGTCAATCCTTCAGAAGAAGTGGTGCACTTCGGCGCGCATCCTTCGCTGGCTTTTCCTGCCAGTGAGATTCAATCACTGGGATGGGACGAGAACAAGCCCCACCAGATGACCGTTAATTTCCTCGGCTTGGCGGGTCCCCTCGGTGCTCTCCCGCAGTGGTATACCGGCCTCATCGCCGAGCGCGTACGCTCCGGCGACCGGACTCTGCGCGACTTCCTAGACATTTTCGATCACCGCTTCCTATCTCTCTTTTACCAGGCCTGGGAAAAGTATCGCTTTCCCATCGCTTACGAGCGCGGAGAACTTGACCGTTTCTCTCATCTCTTGTTGGACCTCATCGGTATGGGTACGGAAGGCCTCCAGGATCGTCAGGCTGTCCCAGATGAAGCATTTCTTTTTTTTGCGGGGATCCTTGGCCAGCGTCCTCATTCCGCCAAGGCTCTGGAATTGATCCTCAATGAGTATTTCGAAGTGCCTGTCGAAGTCCAGCAACTGCTTGGCGGCTGGTTCCGTCTCGACCCTGCGACAGAATGCCGCATGGGCGACCGGGAGACTCCCTCCGAACAACTCGGAATGGGCGCGGTGGCCGGCAACGAAGTCTGGGACCAGGGCGCCCGCGCACGCATCAAGCTCGGACCGCTCTCACTTTCCCAGTACCTCGATTTTCTGCCCACCGGCTCTGCCTTCCCCGCCTTGCGCGGATTGACGCGGTTTTTTTCCAACGATGAAATTGATTTCGAGGTGCAGTTGGTGCTCCAGCGCGCAGAGGTTCCTGGCTGCGAATTAGGTTCCGAAGGCGACGATTCTCCAAAACTGGGATGGGTCAGTTGGGTTCGCTCCAGCACGATGGGGCGCGATCCGGAAGACACCATCCTCGCTTTGTAAAAGGAAAGGACATACTATGGCCTCCAACTTGAAAGGCCTCATCGGCAAACTGAATGACTCCACGCGCTCGGCGCTCGAAGCTGGAGCTGGGTTCTGCCTTTCTCGAACCCATTACGATATCGAAATCGAACACTTCTTGACAAAGCTGCTAGACACAACCGACAGCGATTTGCAGCACATCCTCAAGCATTTTGCGGTCAACAAATCGCACCTCGCGACCGACCTCACTGTCAGCCTCGACAAGCTCAAGACCGGCAACGCTCGCACTCCCGTCTTCAGCCCCTCGCTGGTGCAAATGCTTTCCGAGGCCTGGACCATCGGCTCGCTTGATTTTGGCGCCGCCCAGGTGCGTTCCGGCTTCTGCATCCTGGCCATTGCCGCTTCCGCCGATCTCGCGCGCCTGATGCGCGAAGTCTCCCGTGAATTCCAGAAAATCAGCGAAGAAACGCTGCGCAAGAATTTCTGGGCCATCGTGGCCGGTTCGCCCGAAGATCAGCAGACCGCGCAAGCCGCCAATATCCCCGGCGTGGGCCCGGCTGCTTCTGCCGGTGCTCCCGGCGGCGGCAAGACGCAAAATCTGAATCAATTCACCATCGATCTCACCGCCAACGCCCGCGCCGGAAAAGTCGATCCCGTGCTCGGCCGCGACCACGAAATTCGCCAGATCATCGATATCCTCACTCGCCGCCGCCAGAACAATCCTATTCTCACCGGCGAAGCCGGCGTCGGCAAAACCGCTGTCGTCGAAGGCTTTGCCCTGCGTGTAGCCGCCGGCGATGTCCCCCCGCCTCTGAAAAACGTAACTATCCGTTCTCTCGATCTCGCGCTCCTCCAGGCCGGTGCCGGCATCAAGGGAGAATTTGAGAATCGTCTGAAGGGGCTCATCGAAGAGGTCAAGTCTTCTCCCACTCCCATCATCCTTTTCATCGACGAAGCTCACACCATGATCGGCGCCGGTGGCCCCGCCGGGCAGGGCGATGCCGCTAATTTACTCAAGCCCGCTCTGGCCCGCGGCGAATTGCGCACCATCGCCGCCACAACTTGGTCAGAGTATAAAAAATATTTTGAGAAGGACGCGGCTCTCGCCCGCCGTTTCCAAGTCGTTAAAGTGGAAGAACCGGCGGAACTACAGTGCATGGTCATGCTCCGCGGCATCGTGGGTTCCCTCGAAAAACATCACAACGTCAGAATCCTTGACGAAGCTGTCCAGTCCGCCACCAAGTTTTCCCATCGCTACCTCGCCGGCAGGCAATTGCCAGACAAAGCCGTGAGCGTTCTCGATACCGCTTGCGCCCGTCTCTCCCTTGGCCAAAACGCCACGCCGCCGCAAATCGAAGACGCCACTCGCCAACTCGACGACCTCGACGTCCAGCAGCGCGTCCTACAGCGCGAAGCCGCCGTCGGTTCCGACCATGCCGAGCGCCTCGCTGCCATCGCCGCACAAAAGACCACGCTCGCAGCCGAATTGAAATCCCTGCAAACTCGCCGCGAAAAGGAATTAACCCTCGTCGGACAAATCAGGGACGTCCGTACGCAACTCGAAACCGCCGCGGCCCCCCGAGCCGCCGCCGGAGACGGCAGCGGCAGCGCCACCCAGCCCGCTCTCGACACCGCCGCATTGCGCGCCGATCTCGCGCGCCTGAATGCCGAGCTGGATGCCTTGCAAGGGGAAAACCCGCTCATGCGCGTCTGCGTCGACAGCCAAATCGTCGGCGAAGTTATCTCCGCCTGGACCGGCATCCCCGTCGGCAAGATGCAGCAAGACGAAATCAACACCGTCCTTTCCCTGAAAGACCTAATGGCCGCCCGCGTCATCGGCCAGAACCATGCCCTCGAAGCTATCGCCCAGCGCATCTCCACCGCCCGCGCCGGTATGGACGATCCCGTCAAGCCCGTCGGCGTTTTCATGCTCGTCGGCCCCAGCGGCGTCGGCAAAACCGAAACCGCCCTCGCTCTCGCCGATCTTCTTTACGGCGGCGAGCGCAATCTCATCACCATCAACATGTCCGAGTATCAGGAAGCCCACACCGTCTCCAGCCTCAAAGGCTCGCCTCCAGGTTATGTTGGCTACGGCGAAGGCGGCGTCCTCACCGAAGCCGTCCGCCGCCGCCCCTACTCCGTCGTTCTTCTCGACGAATGCGAGAAGGCTCATCCCGATGTCCTCGAACTTTTCTATCAAGTCTTCGACAAAGGCATGATGGAAGACGGCGAAGGCCGCGAAATCGATTTCAAGAACACCATCATCATCCTCACGTCCAACGCTTGCACCGATCTGCTAATGAAACTCACTGCCGATCCGGAGACCACGCCCAGCGCCGAAGGCTTGGCCAAAGCACTCAAGCCCGAAATGAACAAAATCTTCAAGCCCGCTTTCATGGGCCGTCTCGTCACCGTTCCCTATTTCCCCCTGCGCGACGAAGCCATGAAAACCATCGTCACCCTCAAGCTCGCCAAGATTCAGCGCCGCATCCGCGAGAATCACAAAATCGAGCTGACCTACGCCCCCGAGGTCGTCGCCGAAGTCGCCAAGCGCTGCACCGAAGTCGAGTCCGGCGCCCGCAACGTCGACAACATCCTCACCAACACCATGCTCCCCGACATCTCCCGTTATCTCCTGTCGCGCATGGCCGACCGCCAAAAACCGTCTTCAATCCATGTTGCGGTTGGAACTGACGGAAAGTTTGATTATCAATGAGATGTTTCAGCGCGAGGTGAACTGCCATGTGCGGACAAAGGCCCCCGGGTCCGATGTGTCAGGTGAGAAACCCTGTTACCGTGGATGGGGGGACGATGTGCATGTCAGCAACGCCACCCCCGCGCCCAGTATCGTCGGAGATGTGTGGACCCCGCCGCCTCACCACTCTAACGCCAGAAATCAACGCGGGTCCTGCCGCCAAGACTTCGTCTTTCCTTAAATTCAATGCCTTTAATACGAAGGAACAGAATGATTTCGAACGCCAGGTCTATGAAGGGGAGCTCCGCTGGGCCAGGACCAAGAAGACATATTTCCCTGGCCTGTCCCGGGAAGAGCTCGAAGTGGTCGAAGGAAAACATGAACTCCGAAAGGATGCAGCCAAGGCTTGCCGTGATCTTCTTTCGCGCGCCAAAACCGATCTGTTGAAGGCTAGAGAAGAAGGAAAACCGGAAGCCTTGAGAGTTACTCACATTGGAATTGCGTCCGCGTACCGAGACCCTGTGCACGACTTCGCGGCCTGGCAACGGGCATTCCGAAAGCACTACGAATCTACGAAGCCAATTCGGGAGAAAAAGGAAGGCGGTGAGCACGGACGGCGCGCCGTCGCGTATATGGTGGAAGAGATGATTCCCGTCAAGGCGGTCGCCGGATTCAGCAATCACACCAGTGGAATCGCCGTGGATTTTAAGACAACCGACGGTAAACGGGAGCTCGGGCCCGATACCGATCAACATGCTGCGTGGAAAGACGCCTGGTTTTATAAATGGTTGCATGCGCCCCGTGACCCGGGGCCGCGCAAAGGCCCTGCTGAACAGAACGCCGGCGAATTCGTTCAACTTGTCACAGAGGAATGGCACTGGGATTATAAGAAAGGGAGCTGAGACTGTTCTCGTGGTAAGACTCTACACGCCAGCTTGAAAGGGAGAGCGCCCGTAACGCTAGGCTTCTCAGCGTGAAAGAGTGAGGGTGAACAAAGCGATATGGCTCATACACAAGAAAAAAGAATCATCTCAATTCATACACCGCTGGGTAAAGACACGCTCTTACTTCACAATTTTGTCGCCGCTGAGGGTATTTCCAAACTCTTTCACGTGACAGCGGAGTTGCTCTCCGAAAACCACTCTATTTCCTTCAAAGATATCGTCGGCAAGCAGGTGACCCTCCAAGTCCAACATGCCGGCGATGACAAGCGTCATTGGAATGGCTTCGTAAGCCGTTTCAGTTGCACCGGTGGGGATAACCGCTTTAGCTACTATCAGGCAGAAATCGTCCCGTGGCTCTGGTTTCTCACGCGAACCGCCGATTGCCAGATTTTCCAGCAGAAAACCATCCCCGAAATCATTAAGAAAGTCTTCCAGGATCATGGCTTTCAGGACTTTCAGGACCGTACGCAAAGCGCCTATCCCCAGCGCGAATACGTTGTCCAATATCGCGAAACCGCTTTCAATTTCGTCTCACGCTTGATGGAGGAGTACGGCATCTTCTATTTCTTCGAACACGATAAAAATACCCACAAGCTGATTTTGGCTGACAAGCCCCAAGTCCATAAGAACTGTCCCGTTCAGCATAAAGTGCGCTTCAATTACACACCTGGCAGCACTCTCCTGAAAGAAGACATCGTGCAGAGCTGGGGCGCCGAGCAGGAGTTGCGGCCCGGCAAGTACGCCCTCACGGATTATAATTTTCAAACTCCCAACACGTCTCTGATGACCAACGTTCAAACCGTCGCGGAGCTCGGCGGCAACACAAAGTATGAGATCTACGATTACCCGGGAATTCACACCAAGAAATCGGAAGGCGACGCCGTCACCAAGCTCCGCATGGAAGAGGAAGAGGCGGCGCACCACCTGATTTCCGGCTCCGGCAACTGCCGCTCCTTCGCTCCCGGGTACAAATTTAATTTGGACGAGCACTCCCGCGGCGACCAAAATGGCGACTACCTTCTGACCGAGGTAACCCATTCCGCTTCCGTGGGCGACAGCTATTCCGGCCCGGGAGGCGATTCCCAGGAAACTTACATCAACCATTTCACGTGCATGCCCTTCGCTGTGCCCTACCGGCCTCAGCGGCTCACACCCAAGCCGATAGTGCAAGGGCCGCAGACGGCTGTTGTCGTCGGTCCCGCCGGCGAAGAAATCTATCCCGATAAATACGGCCGCGTGAAAGTCCAGTTCCACTGGGACCGCCTCGGCAAGAAAGACGAAAACAGCTCCTGCTGGATCCGTGTCTCCCAGCCCTGGGGTGGCAAAAACTGGGGCGCCATCAACATTCCCCGCATCGGCCAGGAAGTCATCGTCGAATTCCTCGAAGGCGATCCCGACCGCCCCATCATCACCGGCCGCGTCTACAACGACGACCAGATGCCCCCTTACACTCTCCCCGATCACATGACCCGCACCACCTTCATGTCCCGCAGCACCAAGAGCGGTGGCTCCGCCAACTACAACGAGCTCCGCTTCGAGGACAAAAAAGGCAGCGAACAAATCTTCCTCAACGCCGAAAAAGACATGGACCACCGCGTCGAGAAGGACTCCCGCGAATTCATCGGCAACGACCGTCACCTCATCGTGAAAAACGACCAGAAAGAAAAAGTCGAAGGCGAGCAGCACATCCAGATCGTCAAGGACCGCAACGAAAAAGTCGGCGGCGATGCCTCCCTCGACATCACCGGCAACCAGAACGACAAAGTCGGCCAAAACATGTCCCTGCAAGTCGGCCAGAACCTCCAGGAAAAATCCGGCCAGAACTACGCCCACGAAGCCGGCATGGAGATCCACCTCAAAGCCGGCATGAACGTCGTAATCGAAGCCGGCATGCAGCTCACCATTAAAGCCTCCGGCGGCTTCATCAACATCGGCCCCGCCGGCGTAGCCATCTCGGGCACTCTGGTCCTAATCAACAGCGGTGGCGCCGCCGGAGCCGGCAGCGGCTCCAGCCCCACCAGCCCCAAGGCCCCCAAAGATCCCGACCAAGCCGACGACGGCTCCAAGGGCAGCAAAATGTAGGCGGCGGGCTTTAGCCCGGCGAACTGTGGCACAGCCAATCTTGGCTGTGCGGGAGTGGCTCATCGTGAAGTAGTATTTTGTGTGGCGACATCGATTCTGTATATCGGAGTTAAGAAAAGAATGCCACCAGCAGCCCGCATAACCGACATGCACGTTTGCCCCATGGTCACCGTGCTAGTCCCACACGTTGGCGGTCCCATCCTCCCGCCCGGCTGCCCCACCGTCCTCATCGGCTACCTTCCCGCCGCCCGCGCCACCGACATGGCCACGTGCGTCGGCCCACCGGACACCATTCTAATGGGCTCCCCCACTGTCCTAATCGGCAACCTCATGGCCGCCCGCATTGGCGATCCCACAGTCCACGGCGGCGTCATTATGCTCGGCTGCTTCACCGTCATCATCGGCGAAGCCGGCGCACCATCGCCTTCCGCGCCCTCCGCACCTCCGGCCCCCTCTGCTCCGCTCGTGGCCAGCAAGGTCGGCGGCGGTTCTCCAACCCCGGCAGCGAAACCCGAGAACTGGGTTGATAAGAACAAGGAAGCTCTGCAACAGGCCCTAAAGGACCAGGCCGAAATGCTCAAAGGGAAGAAGGATGCCCTTGAAAAATGGGATGACGCTGCCAAAGCCGATTTCAAGAAGTGGTTTGGAAAGACGGATGACGCTTCAAAGAAGAAAATCCAGGACCGAATTGATAAGATGCTTGAGCTGAACAAGAATTTCAAGGTAGAGCAGTTCAAGCCGGCTTCCCCCGAGACGGACGGCACCTTTGCCTATGTCTACCCCACGGACAAGACGAGGTCGGTGTATATTGATAAGGCTTTCCATAACGCGCCCGCAAAGGGCCCGGACTCAAAAGCAGGTGCCATCTCCCATGAGATGTCCCATTTCGATAGCGTAGGCGGCACCAAGGATCACCAGTATGGTCCGTCAAAGTGCAAGAATTTGGCGGCGAAAGATCCCGATAAGGCGTTGGAAAATGCCGACAGTTTCGAATACTTCTTGGAGGGTGTCAATTGAGTGGGGTCTCGTCTTTACGGTTCTCGCAGTTTTCGGCGGCTGTTCTTACAAGTCCAGCTCCCAGCGCGCTGGAGAACGCCCCAAATCGGAGTCTACTATGACAATCACGCAAACTCAGGCAGTCACGGTCGAGTTACGCGTTGACATCATCGGAAATCGCGTTCAAGCCACTTTGGATTTCACCAATCGATCGAGTGGCACCGCCTTCCTCGAAAAAATCAACGCCCTCGTATCCAGAAAAATTGGAAACGACGTTTTCGAGATTAAGTCGCAAGGCACCCGCATTTCTTACATCGGCGCTCTTGCCAAACGGAATCCGCCGGGGCCCAACGACTTCATTGGTATTGCTCCAGGCAAGAAGTTCACAACCGCCGTTTTCCTGGATGAGGCCTACGAATTCTTGCCGGGTCGGCACGTTTATAGCGCTCGTTACTCTGCCCTGCACGATTACCCCGACAAAGATGACTATTTTGAGTTGCAATCCGCGGAGGTAGCCTTCACGCTCCAGCGATGAAGTCTAACTTACGACCGGTCGCAATCTCGATGGTTAATATTCTCACGAACTGTTTTGGGAGTCGCTCGCCTTGGGCGTAATGCTGGAAATCAGGATTGGTCCTCTCGGGGGAAGCAAGATCCCGCTCCGCAATGGTGAGAGTCTCTTAATTGGCCGCGCCCCGGACCGCGCCCAATTCGCCATTCCGCATGACACTCACATGTCCGGTGTGCACTTCGCCGTCGAATGTGGTCCCAACGGCTGCCGCGTCATCGACAAAGGAAGCACCAACGGCACCCAACTCAACGGCGCAAAAATTCAGGAGGCCATGCTCGCCTCCGGCGACGAAATTAAGTCCGGCCAGACCGTTTTCGTCGTCCGCATTGTTCCGGACGACCAGCTACCTGCCGCTTCCTCCAGCCCCCACGCCGCCGCTCAGTCGCCAGCCGCCAAACCAAGGGAAATCCAAGCTCCAGTTCCCCCGCAAGTTCGCCCGTCCGTTGCTCCTGCCCCCACGCCCACGCCAGACCGCACTTACAAGGCGCCCGAAGCGCCTGCGCCATCCCCGGCACTCCAAGATCGACCTGCCCAACGCCCAGTCGCGCCAGCTCCGAGACCGACGGCACCTGGCCCCGCATTCTCGCCGCGCCCAGGCCAGCCACCCGCCCTCGCCATCGGCAGTTGGGCCTTTCACAAGATCCCTGACGGCTGGCAGATCCAGGAAGGTCTCGGCATTCAACAAGATCTAAAGGATGCTTTCCCCGCCAGTGTCGGCGCCATGGAAGAACCCCTCGGCCCCGGTATCACTCTCCCCCAATACGTCGAAGCGCAAACCAAAATGTTCCGCGAATACCTCCGCGAACCCAAGATCGACGCCGCCCTCCCCCCAACCATCCCTGGCTCCGCCGAAACCGTCGCCCTCGAAGTCCGCTACAGCACCAAGGACGGCCAATCCATCTATTATCATCGCGTCTACGCCCGCAGCGGCTCCGTGATCGGCGTCCTAACCCTAACCACCATGGAAAAAGATCTCCCCTCCCTCCGCCCTGTCTACGATTCCGTCCTCTCGGCCATCTCCTTCTCCCGCAAGGACTAATCCGAAGCCTCGGCCCGCTTTCCTCGCTTTTTCAAGAGAGTCACTTTCAATACTCCAAATGGCGCGCCGTTCTTTTTCTGCCAAAAGTTTTCCTTGACTTTCCTCTATCCTCTGCTATACTTACCGTTATAGCTAACTGCGTCTGGAGTGCGGGAGCTTGCTCCCGCTTTTTCTTTTTATGGCCGAGTCTGTGGCAGCCGCTGGGGCCTGACCCGTCCCGAGCCGCGATCCGCAGCCATCCGCGCACATTTGCACAATTTTGGGGCAATCTAAGTCCTTTACATGCAACACTTCTGAGCCCCCTCGTATGTGTTGCAAACAAAAGACTTATGACAGGGCTAAGTCCTTTAGCTGCAACACTTACAAAAAACAGGGGGGTGGTACAAGGGCAGCCGTGCTATTAGGGGGTACGGACCGGGCGCATCCCTGACAGTTTAAACCGGGAGCAACCGCTTCAAATCGCTATTTCTGAAAAGTGATCACCAGCGGAAAGCTGACTCTGACCGGCTTGCCGCCGGACTTGGGCACTGTGGCCTTCCAGTTTTTCGACGCATCCTTGGCCTTCTTGAAAAAGTCGTTGTCGGCGTTTCCGTCTTTCTCGACTTTCACTTTGCCGCTGGCATCCACGAACACGATCAGGCGAAGGATATACGGCAGTTTCCCGGCCTGGCTTGCCGAGCCGGGGAATTCCACGCTGGGAGTCCCGATCCACTGAAGAGAAACATCGACATCCATTTGCGCGCAGGAGACGCTTTGCGCGCCGGCTGCCGCGGCCGCTGCACCCGGCTGCCCGCCGGCGCAAACGATCCCAGGCAAGAATATTTTTCCAGGCCCCAGTGTCTTGGACATTTCTTGCATCGCCGCCGGAATAGCTTTGTCGACATACGCCTGCGCTTGCTCGCGATAGCTGCCCGAACCCTTCGCAATTTTCTGGAACTTTCCCATGACCTCGTGGCTCATGCGGTTCAAATCGCCTTTTTGTTTTGTTGCGGTAAAATCGCCGACGGCGGCGTCATAAGTGGCTTTGTCGCCCTGCTTGGCTCGCAACTGCTGGCCGGCGTTGTCCAGCCACTTATCCAAATCGCTGGCCCATTTGACCAGTGAAGTGTCCTCAACACGGCCCGCAAAACCGTGCAGCTCATTCCTCAGGCTTTCAAGGCCGTCGGCGTCTCCCTCGGCCTGCAAACTTCTTGCCCGGCTATCCATATTCGTTGCTTGCTGGTGCTCGGTAGTTTGCAGCTCTTGCAGCAGCGACGCTTTGGTCTTGGGCCACTGCTGCATACCATCCAGCTGGTTCTTCGCGTTTTTAAATGCTCCAGCTGACAGGGACTGGCGGAACGCTTCTTGCGCTTTTTCCGGGGCCGCAATCTCAGCCAATCGCTGTTTTGCCTCGGCGCTGAACGGTCCTTTGCGGTCCACCATGTCCTGCAACTGCTGCCGCGCCATCGCCCAGTTCTCGCTCTTGATGTCTGCCAGCGCCGTGTCATAAAGTTTTCGCGTGTCGGCGGATTGCCGCATTCTCTTGAGATAATTTTCAGCCTGCGGGCGGATCGGCGAGTCCGGAATTTTCAGGTCCACGACCGTTTGAAATTCCTTGCGCGCCTTCTCGAATTCTTGGGCGCGGAAAAAAGTCTCGCCCTGGTCGAAATGCGATTTCTCCTGCGCGTGAACGTCTTCCGTGCTGCCTAATGCATGCGCGGCTGCCAACTCGCTTCGCGCGCCCTCCGCAAGCCAAAGATTCATCCCGATGACTTCGTCGAATGCCTGGGACGCGGCTGCGTAATTCTTTTCTTCTTTCAGGAATCTTTCACCCTCATCAAATCGGCGCTTTTCGATTCCGCGCTTTTCTTCAATCTGGCTGATCTGGCTGGCCGCTTCTTTCCCATAGAATCCGCGCAACCGTTCCAGCTGCCGCCAAGCCTCTTCGGACTGGTCGAATTGATGATTGGTCCAGAGTTGCTCCGCCTGCTCGCGGGTTTTTTTCTCCTTCGCGCTGGCTCCCCTGGACCGTCCCGCCACAACGGCAACGATGAGAATCAAGATCAAGGCTCCGCCTATCCCAGCGAGCACGGCGGGTTTTTTAACGATCTCCTGAACCTTGGCCAGCATTTCTGGCGTTATCAATTGCCGACGCGGCGCGGCAGCTTGCGCAGCCGGGACTGCTGCAACTGACTTTTCCGTTTGCTTGCCGGGGGCAACTTTTTCCGCAGTTCGTGCGCCCGCCGTTTTTTCGGCGATGGCAGCCCGCGAGGCAGGGAAGGATTCTCCAGCGACACCGCCATCCTTCCCCGCGCGATCCGGGCGCGGGTTCGGTGGTGCCTTGGCAGGCGTCACCGCGGACGAGGGGCCGCCCACCATCGTGGCGGAGAATATGGCCGTGCCAAGTTCGGGAGGAGGGAGGTTTCGGCCAGCAACCGATTCCGGACTCTTGCCGTCACCGGCGGGAATTGGTGGAGTCGCCCGCGGCCGCAAATCCGCCGCCGGCCGCGTCTTTGCGGCATTGGAAAGCTGCTCGATGGTTCGCAGTTGTTGTTGTAGGCGCGGATCGGAACGCTCGAAAATCTGTGTGGCCATCGCCTGATTCAGCACCTGGGTCGCCCCGGCGAAGTTTCCCGCGTCGGCGAGCGTCTGGGCCGCCGCGATCTGGCGACCCTGGTCCTCTTTCTTCTTGCGTTCCGCCTGCTTGGCGGAGGCATTTTGCAGTAACTGCGTCACCTTGGGGTCCGGTCCCAATGTCCCCAGGGTCTGCTGTGCGAAATCGATGGCGTCGGATATTTTTCCCTGCTTGATCATGCCCTGAAGGTCGCCGATGCGCCGCTGCATCTCCTGGCGGGCGCGCTCGCGCTGTTCCTGCGCCTGTTTTGTTTGCACGGCCTCTTCCGCAAGTTTGCGAAATACCTCCAGCTTGGGAAACTCCAGCGTGGCGCGCTTCGCCGCGGCTTCCGCTTCCTGGAAATTTTCCTGCGCGATGAACTGGCGTATCTGCTGCTCCCGGTTCTTTTCCTTCTGCCGATCTTCTTGCTGTAGTGCTTCGCTCCGGGCATATCCGACAAGTTCCTTCAACTCAAATTCTTCCGGGTACTCGCGCAGCAGCGCATCTCCCTTGTTCACGGCATCGCCGAATTCGCCGTTGCTCAGAAGCATCCGCAGACCGGCGAGTTCCTGGCCGTAGCGGATGCTCCGTTGTTGTTCCTTTTCGCCATCGAGCACCAGCATCCGCAGGTTGGCCACGGCCGAATCTTTCGGATGCGCTTTGGCCAGTTCGTCTATGGTTTTTCTTGCCCGCGCAAAGTCCTGCTGCCCGAGGAGCTTCCGCACTTCTCCCAACTGGCGCTGCTTTTGCAAATCCTCAAGATCGTGGCGGGCCATCTCCTGCAGCTTGAACAATTCGGATTCCCCGGGAAATTCCCGCAGCGCCTCGGCAAGAACGTTCAGGCATTCCTCGTAGTTCAATGCCGTCCAGAGCGTTCTCGCCTGGTGCAGCACATCGCCAAGCTTCTTGCGTTTCCCCCGGCGGCTGCGCTCTTCTTCAATCTGGCGCCGCAGTTCCTGGCCTTGCGCGTTGGCGCTATCCAAGTCCAACGCCTGCCCAAGAGCGGCGGCTGCTTCCGTAAGCGCGCCCTCCGCCAGACGCTGTTTGGTCAACCGCAACTTCTGTTCCACCTCCTGCGCTCGCGCCGTCGCGGTTTCCACTTCGGCGAAAAATTGTTTTGCGGACTCCTGCCGCGAGTCCAAGCCCAGCGCCGCCTCCGCTTCGGAGCGGGCTTCGCGCAATTTGCCCGCGCGCAAAAAGCCGCGGCCGCGCTCCACGTGCTCGTTCAGCTTGGGTAGAACTTGGCTGCGGCGCAGTTCCGCCGTCACCTTTTCCATCAGACTCTTCGCCTGCGTATTTCCCATGTCGATCTGCAGCGCCTTGCGCAGCAGACCTTGCGCTCGCTGCAGATCGTTGGCGGCCAGCAACTGCTGGCAATCCGCAAGCAGTCCCGCCACCGTCGCCTGCTGCGCGGATTTCCAGAGCGGTTCGAGGTCGCGCAGCACTTCGTCCATGGTCTGGTAGCGCTCTTCCGTTTTCTTCGCCAGCATTTTCGCCACCATGTCATACAGCTCCGCCGGGCAATCCGGCGCGACCGACTGCAACGCCGGAGGATTGTCGGACATGATGTGAAACATCAGCTCGGCTTCGCTGTCGCCGTTGAAGGGCCTTTGATTGGCGAGCAGCTCGTACAGCGTGACTCCCACCGCCCAGATATCCGCGCGCGCATCGGCGCGCTCTCCCTTGTAAAGCTGGGGAGACATATAGGCGCGCGAGCCAATCATCATATTCGGCTGCGTCAGGGACATATCCGTCAGCCGCGCGATGCCAAAGTCCACGACTTTGACCACGCCTTCCTTGGTGACCATGATGTTTCCCGGCTTGATGTCGCGGTGCACCACGCTGTGCCCGTGCGCATAGGAGAGCGCCTCGCACACGCGCACGATGTATCCGAGTTTCACGGAAAGCGGAAGCACCTGGCGTTGTTCGATCAGTTGGTCGAGGCTTCCCCCCTCGATGAACTCCATGGCTATGAAGGGAGTGTTATTTTCGTGGCCTAGCTCGTAAATGGTCACAATATTGGGATGTTGCAGAGCGCCGGCGGAGCGCGCTTCCTGGTAAAAACGCTCCAGCGAATTGGCCTGCGCGGTCATGCCCGAAGTAATCGTCTTCAGGGCAACGAGCCTGCCAATCAACGGGTCGCGGGCCTTGTAAACGGCGCCCATCGCCCCGCGGCCAATCTCCGATATGATTTCGTATTTGCCTAACCGCTCCACAAAGGGGGCCCCGTGAGCGAGGATTTTAGCAGAATTGCAGCCCGAGAGTCGCTGCAGTTGCAAGCCCAATCTGCCCATTAACTATAGTGTCTGCAACACCCTATACGTTTCGCGGCCGGGCGATATTTTAGGGGATTGTCCCTTCAGCGGAGCCAGCGGTGAGCCGAAACGGTCCCTTCGGTGTTTCACACAATATACCTCGGTGGGTGCGGACATGGCAGGAGCATGTCGTTTGCTTCAAGTTGCGCGTGTTTGGTCTGATGATGCCCGGCGGGATGTGAGTGGTGGACATGATGAGTGGGGGGAATGGCCTCAACGTGCCACTGTTCCGGACTAGTCTTATGGTGAAGCATTGGCCGATACAAGCCATATACAGATAAAAGATGATCTAACGTACCGGCTTTGTTCACGCTCAGCTTATGAGTTAGCAGGTCTAGATCGTGCATTTTCAGGTCGGCTGCAAGACCATCGATATGCTTTGATCTCCCGGTAGGACACCCGCAGGGCTCGCCGCACGGTGCGATACCACAGGCGATCATGGCTGTACCGCCGCGAGCACAGCCGCCATCTATAAGTAGCTGCTTCATCCTCTCCTGTGATTTCTTTAGGTCTGGCTCCATACCTTTCTTCCAACCCGCTCCAAATTTCTCCGGAGGTTGTCCGTTAGCGGTGCGCAGCAGCTCGGTGTATTTGACCAAATTCCAAGACAGCTTCGGGTCACTGATGTAATCCCAAGAAATGGTGCGTCTATTGGTAGTGTCCAAGTGTCTCGGTTTGTGGTTTGCGAACGCGTTGTACAGAAACATATGGCAGACATGCATGGTCTGTGCCCATTCGGGTGTACGCCCATGGTCCTGCCCTATGTGAACACCGTATTGGAGCTTAGCGTAGTTCAAAAATGCGTCAGGCCGTTGCTTGAATGGTTTTCCCCGTGGGTCAAAAAGCTGGTGCTTTGTATGCTCGTTCATTGGATTCAACCGCCTAATTCGTATAAACGCCTCTTACCCGTCCCGATGCCGAGTCCACGCCGACCAGGACGACATGTTCGACGTCCCCGGTCCCTCGCACAAAAAAGAACAGTTCAAGGTCACGCCAACTCGCCGGCGCTCCCGCCAAATAGTCGGTCAGCATTGCGGACTTCGAAGGGCCATCCTTTTCCGCCTTCCTACTTTCCACACGCACATCCCGCACAAGCTTATTCATAAAGGTCGCGGCACTCTTCTCATCACTAAATACGCGGTCGTGTGCAGCACCGAGGACGTAGCCTTCCCCGACGTCCGCGTCCTTCCACTCTTGATTTCTGTACATCAATGGAAGGCCAATCAATTTGAGAGCGGTTGGTGCATTCCCGGCGTTAATTGCTTTCACAAACGTTTCAGCCTTGCGCAGCAATATAAGGCGGCTAGCCCGACCCTCAGTAGATGTCTGCGTTGATACAGCTTGAACAGGTGAGCTAGGGGAAATGAACGCTGATAGCAAGACGGCAACGACAAACGTGCTAAGAGTCATGTTCGACGTCGAGGCTCTTCGGAGTCTGAATACCTTAAAACGAAAGGGGGCATAGATATCCCACGAGTTATACTCTGGAAGGACCTCGCAATTTCTGCTTATTTTTGACACTTGACGTATCTTTCTAAATGGCGAGAACGTCGAGATCTGCAGCCCCTCGTACTTGCCAGCAAAACATTCCGCTCGAGGCACGCAGGAATCATTTTAAGAAGGATGGACTGACACGCGTCGGACGTGGGCTGCGAAAAGTACTGAACTTGAAGGACCCTGCCGCGGCCGAGCATGGATTTCTCCTGTGCGGTTAGGTAGGTTTTCCGACTTGCCGTTTCCTTTCAGGAAACCATACGTCACCCATTATCAAGTGTCAAGCTCCGGCGCAATCGGGGATCTGTGGATTAGCTCCTCAGATAACCGCAGTCGGACGGTGGGAGTTTTCGTTCGGCTTCTTTGGGCTTTTTTGGTTTTGGCCAGGCCGGTGGTGGCACGCTTATTGTTTGGTTCGCAAGTGAGGACTGTCTTTGTATAGGCGCTCCGCATCGGCATATTGCCCTCCCGCGCGAGCCCGTTCAGCCCACTCGAAATGTCTCGCCACCTCGCTGGGAATCAATTGACACGAGGGGGCAGGAGGGCTAGGCTTTCGGGCCAAAGGGAACCGCAAAACGGAAATTCCGGCCAAGTGTCACAGTCACCAGGATCATTGAACGGTCAGACAGCAACGGGGATGATTTCGAGTTTAAAGGAAGGCTTATGAAACGATTTATCTCGGTCTTCGCCCTACTTCTCTGCGATATGAGTTTCACTTTAGCGCAATCGCCGCGTGCCGGAACGCCTCCGCAAAAACCAGCGACTGCCGCACAAAGAGCATCGCAGCCCAAATTCAAAGCCATCTGGGAACCGGTAAATTACAAAGAGGACTTGACTCTATTCGATGTCTATTTTGTGAGTAAAGAAGAAGGCTGGGTGACCGGCGCAGCCGGGACCATCCTTCACACCAAGGATGGAGGCAATAACTGGACAGCGGAACTCGGCGGCGATCCCCATGCTGAAGGCGGCGAGCTCAAGGACGCATTCTTTAAAGACTCAACGCATGGCTGGGCTATGACGTGGAACACTCTATTTCGCACCACTGACGGTGAGTCCTGGCAGCAGGTGACCGGGGACATCCGGGGAAAGGAGTTTTTCGTTTCCGATTTGAAAGGATTCAGGGTTATTGCAGGGAGAATTTTCGCAACAGAGGATGGCGGTATCAAATGGAAGCAAGTTTTTACCTGCCGGGCAAAGATGGAAGTTCAAGGGTTAACGCAGGAAAAAAACTGTGATCTTTGGGCTCTTCATTTTCCGACTGCGACGGTGGGCTATGCCATGGGCGATCCTCGAATCACGGCAAAGACGGAAGATGGTGGAGCAACCTGGAATGTTCTTGTGGGGCCCGAGGAACCCGATGATCAACGCATCTGGGATGTGGTTTTCCTCGATGCGAACACCGGCTACCAAGTCCGCTCCGATGCTAAGTTGCACCGAACGACCGACGGAGGCCAGAACTGGCAGGGGGTGATCGCCAAACTTGAGGCGGGTTTTCCAAAGGTCAAATTTGCCGACCGCGAAGTGGGTTGGTCCTGCTTCGGCGGAACGTGGGCCTACACCGTTGATGGAGGAAAACACTGGACGTCCCGCCCGGTTCGCTTTCCCGCACCTGTAATCTCCTTCAGCCTGCCAACTCCGGACCGCGGTTATGTGGTGGGTGAACACGGGATGATCTATCGTTATCGTGTGGTGCCCATCGATTACGCCGCGAAAGGGATGATGGATGCGCCCATGATGCCGGGGGCCGCCGCCCAAAGCACGTCGAACTAGGTTACTGACTTGGAGGCAGGCTTCGGTCTGACTCCTCGGCTTTCCTCGTTCGAGCCAAGCCGGTAGTGGCGCGCTCGTTGTTCGGTTCACAAGCGAGCACGTCTTTGTACAAGCGCTCCGCATCGACGTATTGCCCCCCAGCGCGAGCCCGCTCCGCGCGCTCGAGATGCCGCGCCACATCGCTGGCAATCAATTGACACGATTGGACCGCTGTCTTGGGCGTCTCCTTGGGAGGTGACTGCGACTTACCGGTGGCGACGACGGTGCCACGCGGGACTCGCTTATTGGTAATTGGTGGTTGCTCAGTGATCTTCAGAGACGAGTTGAGATTTTCGATCGCACCAAGGGCTTGCTGTTCTTTGTCCCCATGGAGGCCGGCAGCCTGTTGATAGAGAGTTTTCGCCTCCGGGAGTTTACCGGCGAGTTCGGATTCATGAGCTTTTGCGATGAGCGAATTCTCTTGGTCCAGCAACTTTTTCAGTCGCTCGGCATTCTCGCGGCCTACGTTTGCGCGCGCGCGCTGGCTGCCGGCCAAGCCTTCGTAGGCTGCCAAGGCTGCCGGCCAATTCTTCTGTTCCTCCAATTGCTGGGCCGTGTTGCGAAGCGCCGCGTCTTCCCGGGCCGAGGTGTTCGAACCACGGAAGGCCACAAACACGATGGCCACGGCCAGAACCACGGCAACCGCGCCAATCGGAAACGCGTACGCGCGCAATAAGCCAAGCAGGCGAGCGGCCCCGGAGACAACCGGGAGCGGGGCACTTGGAGGAGGCTCCGAAGCGGCCTCATCGGCTCCGAGATGCGCTTGCTCCCATTGTACAAGTTCGCCTGCGCGATAAAAAACCGTGGCCTGCGGATCCGGCTGCGCCCCCAGCCCGGCCACTACCGTGGCGGAGAACTCCTGCTTCACGACTTCGGCCGCCGGCGCTTCCGCTGTGCCCGGCGAAGTCTCCTGCATCGGCGCGCCCTGCGGCGAGACGAATTCGCTAGAATCTGCGCTGGTGGGAGCCAGCTCCTCCACGGCTTCGAAGGCTGGCGAAGCGATGCTTGGAGCTTCAGCCGCTGCCGCTGCGGTCTTGGCTTCTTTAATTTTCTTCAGCAGTTGCTGGACGCGCGGATCTTTTCTCGACAGAGTTTGCGATTCAAACGCGCCGCGCAGGACTTGCGTCGCATCGGCATAACGGCCTTCGCCCACCACGGTCTGCACGGCGGCAAGCTGTTTTTCCTGCTCCTCCTGTTTCTCTCTTTTTTGCGCCAGCTCCATCTCGGCCACGCGCAGCAACTGCGTTGTCTGGGAATCCGGCCCGAGCGTGGCCATGGTCTGCCGCGCCAGGTCCACCGCATCGGTATGCTGGCCTTTGTTGATTCTCGCGCGGATTTCCCCGATGCGCTGCTGCAGCAGCTCGCGGTCTTCTTTTTCCTTTAGTTTGGCGCGCGCTTGCTCGAGAGCCGCGGCCATCGCGGGGTCCCCCGGAAAGCGCGTCACGGCTTTTTCCGCCGCGCTGACGGCGCTCTTGAATTGTTCCGCTTCCAGTTTTTTCGAAATTCCCTGGAGAGTTTCCTCGGCCTTCCGCTTCTGTTCGAGCTGCGCCATCTCGCCGCGCGCAAAACTCACCATGCCGGCGAGTTCGGAGTCCCGCGGAAACTCCTTCAAGAGCTTGTCGCCACGGGAAAGCGCTTCGGAAAACTTTCCGGAATCCACGAGGGCGTGCAGAGCCGCCGTCTCGCTTTCGAGCTTCCGGCGCTGCTGCCGCTCCTGTTGCTCGTGGAGCGCCAACTGCCGCAGTTTCTGCACCGCGGAATCGCCGGGATGCTGCTTGGCGAGCGCTTCGATTTTCTCGAGGGCCTCATCAGCCTTCTGCGCGGCCAGCAGGCTTCTGGCTTCGGCGAGTCCCTTTTGTTTTTCATGCTCGAGGCGATCGAGTCTGGCCGTTTCCAGCAGCTTGGAAATTTCCTGGTCGCCGGGAAATTCTTTATGCCCATCCGTGAGCAGCGCAATGCAATCGTCGAAGCGCTGGTCCGCCCAGCATTTGCGCGCGCGCCCCAGGAGTTCGGCGATGCGCTTTTGTTCTTCGCGCCGGTGAAGATGATCTTCAATTGCTTCTGCAGCGCGCGGCCCTGGGTGTTGTCCGCGTCCAGCTCCAGGACCTTTCGAATCTCCTGCGTGGCCAGTGTCAGCGCGCCTTCCGCCATGCGCTGCCGGGTGGATTGCAGGCCCTCATGGATCAACCGCTTGCGCTCCGCAAGGCGCTGCGCCTCCGCCAGCAACTCGTGAGCCTGGGTGCAGGCGGAATCCAGTTTGAGAGCCTTTCGGCTTCCGATTGCGCTTCTTGATAGCGCGCCTCCTGCAGCAGTTTTTGCGCCCGCTCCACAACGTTCGCCACCTGCGCGCGGATCTGGATCAGCCGTAACTCGCCCGTGACCTGTTCGAGGAGCGTCTTGGCGCGGCCGTGGCGGCTGTCAAATTGCAGCGCTTTTCGCAGGAGATCCCGCGCGCGTGTGAATTCCTGCGCGCGGACCAGGTTTTCACTCTACGCCACCAGCCCGGTCACGCTCTCCTGCTGGAGGGTTTCCCAGAGCGGCTCCATGTCATCCAACACTTCTTGCATGGTCTGAAAACGGCGGCGGACATCCTTCTCCAACATTTTGCTGACCAGCGATTCGAGCGCCTGCGGACACTCGGGCAAAAGCTCATACAAGGAAAGCGGCTTCTCTTTTTCATCAGCGATTCGGAGCATCAATGTGGCGTGGTTGTCGCCATCGAAGGGGCGGCGATGGCATAAAAGTTCGTACAACGTGACGCCCAGTGCCCAGATGTCGCTACGCTGATCGGCGCGCTCCCCATAAATCTGTTGCGGAGACATGTAGCTCAGCGTGCCCATGAACATGTTCGTTTGCGTGTGTGAGGTGTTGACGAGGCGCGCGATTCCGAAATCGACGACTTTGATTTTGCCGTCTTTGGTGAGCATGATGTTGCCGGGCTTGATGTCGCGGTGCACCACGCCGCGGCGATGCGCATAGTCCAGCGCGCGGCAAACGGGAACGAGGTACCCGATTTTTTCGAGCAGGGAGAGCGGCACGTGGCGGTCGATGATTTTCTCGAGGCTCTCGCCCTCGAGGAACTCCATAGCGATGAAGGGAATGTCGCCTTCTTTTCCTAATTCATAGATGGTGACGATATTAGGATGTTCGAGGGCGCCGGCGGAGCGCGCTTCGCGGTAGAAGCGCTCCAGAAGTTCCGCATCGCCGATCAAGG
>WNFG01000117.1_pt1 | contig 63612 bp, 50 predicted proteins | sample 5400431 | NCBI WGS metagenome assembly WNFG01 (sample SAMN13153346, study PRJNA577476) | soil metagenome | isolation source: 120 cm saprolite under Douglas fir tree site 2 hole 3 replicate 2 | place: USA:California | collected 2015-04-18
GTGAACCAGGGCGCCATGAAGCTGCCGCTCGCGTCGAGCGGCACGCCGCGCAGCACGTTGCCCAGCGCCGCGCCCAGCACCACCGCCATCAATGCGCTGGCAGCGCACAGCCCGGCGTCCCAGAAGGCGCGCCAGAGCGGATCCTCGAGGTGCGAGCGCAGCTCGATGGCGATCCCCCGCAAAGCCAGGAGCCACAGCACCACAATGAGCGGCAGGTAGAAACCCGAGAATCCCGCCGCGTACGCGCGCGGGAAAGCGAAGAACAAGGTTGCGCCGCCGGCGATGAGCCACACTTCGTTCCCGTCCCAGACCGGCCCGATGGCCGCCAGCACCTCGCGCCGCTCGCGGTCGTTGCGCGCGACGAAGAGATGAAGCGCGCCGACGCCGAAGTCGAAGCCGTCGAGCACGACGTAGGTGGCGAACATCGCCGCCACCGCCCCGTACCAGAAGGCGCTCATGTTCCCGGCCCGCGCGCGATCTCGCGCCCGACGAGGAAGAGGAAAAGGATGGAGAGCAGCGCATAGAGCCCGCCGAACCCCAGCGTGGTGAAAGCGACGTCGCCCGCGCTGACGCGCGGCGAGGTTCCCGCGGCGGTGCGCATCAGGCCGTAGACGAGCCAGGGCTGGCGGCCCAGCTCGGCCACCAGCCAACCGGCGGTGTTGGCGAGGTAGGGAAATGGGATCGCCAGCATCAAGAGCCAGAGCAACCCGCGCGACTGCGCCAGCGTGCCGCGCCAGAGCCGGAAAGCGGCCGCGAGCGTGAGGAGGATGAAGAGCGTCCCCAGCCCGACCATCACGTGGTACGCGTAGTAGAGAAGCTCGATGTTGTCGGGCCACTGGTCGCGGGGAAAGTCGGTCAGGCCGCGCACGGTGGTGCCGAACGAGCCGTAGGCGAGGAAGCTGAGCACCCCCGGCACCACGATGGGGTTTTCCAGCCGCTGATTCACGACGTCGGGCTGGCCGATGATGGCTAGATGGGCGAACTTTTCCGCGCGGAACACGCCCTCCATGGCGGCGAGCGCGACGGGCTGGTGCTCGGCGACCAGCTTCCCCTGCCGATCGCCGGTGGGGAAGAGCTGCAGCGCGCAACTCACCAGCCCGGCGACGACTCCCATGCGCAAGCTGGCCGCCGCCTCGCGCGCCCGCCCCTGCAGCGTCCAGAACGCCGCCACCCCCGCCACCACGAACGACGCGGTGATCACCGAGGCGCTCATGTTGTGCAGGTATTCCCAGATCGCCCATCTGTTGAACACGAACGCGCCGAAGTCGGCGATCTGCAGCTTGCCGTCCTCGAGCACGTGCCCGCTCGGGTGCTGCATGAAGGCGTTGGTGGCGATGATGAAGTATCCCGAGATCCAGGCGCCGGCGAAGAGCGCAGCCACCGCGGCGAGGTGCCCGCGCGGCCCGAGCTTCTTCTCGCCGTAGATGACGAGGCCGAGGAACGTCGACTCGAGGAAAAAAGCAAAGACGCCTTCCATCGCCAGCGTCTGGCCGATCACGCCGCCCGAGAACTCCGAGAAGCGCGACCAGTTGGTGCCGAACTGGAACTCCATCGGGACGCCGGTCACCACGCCGACGGCGAAATTGATCCCCAGGACGCGCAGCCAGAAACGGGCCGCCGCGGCCGCCTCGGCGTCGTCTTTGCGGAGCGCACGGATCTTGAAGAGCAGCGCGATGAGCGCGAGGCCCATGGTGAGCTGCGGAAAGAGATAGTGGAAGGTGATGGTGAAGCCGAACTGCAGGCGATGCCAGAAGAGTGGATCGGTCACGTTTACACCCGGCTCACCCTATCACCGTGACGGTGAGCTTCCTGTTCCTCGGCCCGTCGAACTCGCAGAAATAGATCGCCTGCCAGGTGCCGAGCGCGAGCTTCCCTCCCTGCACCGGGATGGTCTCGGAGAACCCCAGCACGACCGCCTTGGCGTGCGCGTGCGCGTTGCCCTCCTCGTGCTTGTAGTACTTCTCGTTGCTCGGCACGGCGCGCTCGAGGGCGTTGAGGATGTCGGTCTGCACGTCGGGGTCGGTGTTCTCGTTGATGGTGACCGCCCCGGTGGTGTGCCCGCAGAAGATCGAGCAGAGCCCGTTCTGCGCGTTGCTCGCCGCCACGATGGCGCGCACGCGCTTGGTGACGTCGATCATCTCCTGCTTCTTGCTGGTGGGCAGCTCGATGGTCTGCGAGTACAGCATCAGTCGGCTCCTGTTTCGCTCAGGTGCTGGTCGATCTGCCACAGCCCGGCCAGGTCGTGCACGTCCTTGCGCAGCCGCGGGACGGTGAAGAGCGGCACGCCCGCGAGCGTACGCGAAAGCCGCTCCACCTCGCGCCGGTCCAGATCCGCAAGCGTCGACTGCTCGATCAAGGTGGTGCAGAGCCGCTCCGAGAGCGGCGGCGTGCCGCTGCCGTCCTTGATCTGCGCCAGCTGCAGCGCCTCGCGCAAGGCGGCGACGTTGTCCGGCCCGCCGTGGCGGCGCGGGTCGCGCTGCACGCGGTTGACCAACACCGCCGCCGTGGCAATGCGATCGTCGGCGAGCGCGCGGTGGAAGAAGAGCGTCTCCTGGATGGTCAAGGGATTGGGGCCCGTCACCAGCACGAAGGCGGACTGCGGCGAGGAGAGCAGGTCCTTCACGCGCGCCGCGCGCTCCTTGAAGCCGTCGAACATGCCCTCGAACGCCACCATGAACCCGGCCAGGTCGCGCAAGAAATCCGAGCCGGTGAAGCGCGCCAGCGTGCGCAGCACCAGCCCCGAAGGCGCGGCCAGCAGCTTGAAGCCGAACTTTCCCGCCTTGAGCATCGGTCCCAGCACGATGCGCATGGCGTTGTTGTCGAGCACATCCAGGATACGGTCGGCCGCATGGAGAAAATCCAGCGCGTTGGTGGTGGGCGGCGTGTCGAGCACTACCACGTCGAAGCGGCCTGAAGTGCTCACCTGGTAGACCTTCTCCATCGCCATGTACTCGAGGCTGCCGGCCATGGCCGTCGACAGCGTCTGGTAAAGCCCGTTTTGCAAGATGCGCTCCGCCTGCTCGGGCGAGCGCGCCTGGCGGCGCACCAACTCGTCCCAGGTGAGCTTGAGATCGAGCATCATCGCCCACATCTCGCCCTTTGGCTGGAGCCCGGCCTGCGCGAAGAGCCCGGGATCGATGCGCGTCTCCTCGTTCCCCAACTCTTTGAGCCCCAACGAATTGGCCAGGCGCCGCGCCGGGTCGATGGTCAGCACCAGCGCGTTCTTGCCGTCCATGGCGGCCTGCAGCGCCAGCGCCGCGGCGGTGGTGGTCTTGCCCACGCCGCCCGATCCGACGCAGCAGATCACCTTGCGGCCGCGCAACACCTCGGCGAGCCGTTTCACAGCGCGCCCTCGATGGCGGAGGCGACCTTCTCGATCGACTGCATGCCGAAGCTGCGATCGAAGAAGAACGGGACCGGCACCAGCTTGCGCGGCACTTCCTTGCCCAGGATCCCCTGGTAGTGCGCCGAGAGGGAGGCGCGCGCCTCATGGTTGTCGGCCGCCTCGCCGGAGGCGGCCAGCGCGGGGCCGCCCGTGGTCACCTGCGCCACCTCCTGCGGGCTGAAGCGCGAAGCGAAATAGGCATTGAGAAAGAGAGGACCGGCGGGAAAGCCCCCGCTGCGCAGGGAGCGGTCCAGCTCGATCGCCTCGTTGGCCGGCATCTCCTCGGGCAGCGTGACGATGCACACGCCGCAGCGCTGCGGGTCGGCGAGCAACGACTGCATGCCGTGCATGTCGCGCGCGAGCGGGCCCTCGCGCACCAGGCGCAGGAAGACGTTGGGGACGCTGAGGAAGGTGAGGCCGTGGCCGGTGGCCGGCGCGTCGAGCACCACCAGGTCCCAGCGCGGGCGGCCGCGATCCATGTCGTAGGTCGCGTGCCACCAGACTTTCCCCAGCATGACGATCTCCGCCAACGACGGGGCGGCGGTGAGAAAATATCGCGCGGCGGCGTTTTCGAAGGCGAGCTTGTAAAGCGTTTCGTATTTCAAAGTCATGAGCGCGTACTCGCGCATCGCTTCGCGCGGGCGCACGTGCACGCTGTAGAGGTTGGGGAGCAACTGGCGGATCTGAGTGCCCGACGGCGGCCGGCCGAACAGCTCGCTGACGCGCTCGCGCGCCACCACTTCGCACACCAGGGTCTTCTTCCCCAGGCGCGCCGAGGCCAGCGCCAGCGCCGCCGAAAGAGTGCTCTTGCCGGTGCCGCCTTTGCCCGTCACGATGACCAGGCGGCGATCGAGGAGAGCAGGCTCGGCCATAGAGGGCGCGGCACTCTAGTGGCGGCTTTCCGGGGTGTCAACGCGAGGTAAACCGGCTTGACATGGTGCGGCAGGGCACTACATTCGCCTCGCACGCCACGCCGGGAGAAGCCATGCTGCTGCGCGAGAACACTTTGTTCAAGAAGATGATCGCCACGGGCGAGGAGCGGGTGAGCAAGGTCGCCTCGCAGCTCCTCTCCAACGAGAGGTTCATGGGCGCGCTGCAGAAGGCAGTCAGCGCGGCGATTGAGGCGAAGGGCACGGTGGAGCGCGCGGCGCAGACGGCGCTGGGCGCGATGAACATCCCCACCGCGGGCGACGTGAAGAAGCTCGAGGGGAAGATCGAGGAGCTGGAGAAGGTCTTCGAAGGGCTCTCCGCCAAGATCGCCGATCTGCAGAAGAAGGACACGCCCCCTCCGACGCACTAGCAGCACTAAAGACCAGAATTTGGCTGAGGCTACTGCCGGGCTCGGGACCGGGTTCGTGTACGTTCACGGGGAGGGGGACGGGAACGTCCCACGGACCGTGGTACGTGAACCGTACCCGCATCCGTACCCGTCGACGTACACGAACCCGGTCCCGAGCCCGGTTTTTCGACTTGCTCTCTAGAAGCCTGCAGCGTTCAGCGCCAGCGTGACGATCCCCGCGACCAACACTGCGCCTCCGGCGAGTCGCGCTTTCTGCGCGGTGGTCACGCTGGCTGCGGCTCGCCAGTAGAGCCACGAGCCGAGCAGCACCATGGCCAGCTCGAGCGCGATGGCCGCGGCGGGCACGCGCCAGAGGCCGAGCCCGACGTATACGCCGGGCACGACCTCGAGATCGGGACGGTGCACGACGAGATCGAGCACCCAGTGCGAGAAGACCACTCCCCCGAGCACCAGCGCGGCGCGCCGGCCCCAGGCAAAAAAGAACGGGATGGCGAGCAGCACCGAGAGCGCCAGCGCGCCCGCAAGCGAGTGCGTGTAGGGAATGACGAACACGCCGCTGCCGTACCCCGACGTGCCGGGCGCCGCGCTCATCCGCTCCACGCCGGCGACGAAGAGCGGCACGAAGATCACGTCGAGCCACTGGCTGGCGAGCATCAGCGACCAGAGCGGCAACTGCTTCTCGCGCGACTTCACCATGGCGGCGAAGGCGAAGTGTCCGGCCATCATGGCCGCTCCCGCGGCTTGGGCCAGGGGAGCCGCGCGTCGATGGCCCCCGCCACCACTACGAACAAGATCAGTCCGATGAAGAAAGACATGGCGTTGAAGGCATAGATCAAACCGACCCACAGCGTCGCGTGGAAGGTGTGGACGAATGCTGGTAGAAGATGGTTGTCTCGAGGGTCCCGCCATGCCGGAATCGAAGGCTACCGTTCTCGTGATCGACGACGAGCCGAGCGTGCGCGGCGCGTTGGAAAAGTTGCTCACCCGGTCCGGTTACCAGGTTCGTCTCGCTGCCGACGGGCGCGAGGCGCTGGAGCTGGTGACCTCCGGACCCCCGCCCGACGTGATCGTGCTGGATCTCATGATGCCGGTGATGACCGGTTTCGAGGTGCTCAGCGCCATGCGGGTGAACCAGCGGTGGGCAACGATCCCGGTCATCGTGTTGACAGGAACGGCCGGTTATTCGGCCGACCACCTCGGCGTCGTCGCCACGCTGGAGAAGCCCTTCGACATCGAGCAGATCAAGGCCGCCATCGAGCTCGCCCTCGACGAAAAGTAGGCTCCTGCGCAAGAACGCGAGCCAAAACGCACCGGCAAAACTACGCCGTGCGCAGCGCGGCAGCTTCCTGCGGCACGCCATCCAGGTAGACGACGCGGTTCTGCGGCAGCGCCGGCACGCGCGCCCCCGGCGTGAGGATGCCGGCCAGGTTGAGCGGATCGCACGCGCTGAGCGAGACGCGCTCCTCGCCCGACTTGGGCAGGCGGCGCACCGCGCGCAGCGCCTCGACCGCTTCGGGGAGCGCGAACTGCTCGCCCGAGAAGGCCTGCACGAAGCGGCCGCCGCGCAGCTCGCCGCGCGCCTCCAGCTTTCGATAAATCTGCAGGAGCTCGCGCCAGGGGGGGCTGCGCGGCTCGCGCGAGAGCAGATCGCGGAACACCACCCCGTACCGCCTCAGGTATTGCGCGGCGAGCTTTTCCAGCCACTCGGGCGGCGCGCCCAGAAGCGGCCGCGAGGCCGGCAGCACCTCGCCGGCAGGCCGCAGGAGCGACCAGCGCCCCGCCCCGCCGGGAGCAGCGCGCGGCTCGAGCAGCGCCCGCAGCGCGGCAAAGCCGTCGCAGGTGAGGCGACCCGCGGAGACCAGCTCCCAGAGCGCCTCGGTCAGCTCGCGGACGTGGAGTCCCGTCTGTTCGCGCAGCTCGTGCGGGAAGAGCGCGCCGCGCTGCTCGAGGACCGCCAGCAACATGCGCGCGCGCTCGCCGACGAGCCCGTTCCCGCCGCGCGTCGCATCGAGCAACCAGGGCAGATCTTCGCGGCGCATGAGCGCGATGGGCGTGCTTCGTCCCGGCGGCGAGCGCCGCTCGTCGGGCTGGGCCGCGCAGGAGAGCCGGCCCCAGGCGATCTCGCCCGAATAGCAGAGCTGATCGAGCAGCGCGCGCTCGTATCGCGCCACGCGCGCCGGCAGCAGGTCGCTCTCCCACGCGCCCGCGCCCGCCTGGAACCCTTGCAGCTGCGCCAGCACCTGCGACAGGCCGGCCGCTCCGTGCAGCTGCGTGCCGGGCATGACGTGCTGCCAGCGCAGCAGGAAGCGCAGGAAATCCTGCGTCGAGACGGGCTCGATCTCCCGGCGCAACCGCCCCAGCGTGAGGCCGTGGATGCGCGCCAGCAGCGTTCGCTCGCACCACTCCGTCACTGATTCGACGGGGACACCATCATGATGGTGTCCCCCAGCCGTGGGGCGGTAGCGGCCGCGCAGCACCAGGCCCTCCATCTCCAGTTGCGCCAGCTCGGCTTCGACGCTGGGCACGCCCAGCTTGCGCGCCAGCTCTGGTCCGGTGATCGGACCGGTGATGCCCACCCAGCCGCGGACCGCGTCGAGCAGCTCGGCGCCGGACCGCTCCGCCGCGCGCCAGCGTTCGCCCACGCAGAGCGCGCGGCCGGCAGCGCGCAATTCCTCCAGCCAGGCTTGCCACTGCGGCGGCGCTTCGGAGAGCGGGAGGAACCCGAGCGTGAGCAGGACGTCGTGCAACTCGTCGGCCGAGCGCACGTCGGGGAACGCTTGCTGCACCACCTCGGCGATGGCGGCCGGGTCGAGCGCGCCCATGGTGGACGCGTCGCGCGGATCGAGCGTGCGGCGCATCTGCACGGCGCGCGAGCGGCGCTCCTCGAGGGGCGCATCGTCGAGGTAGGCATAGGGCGCGGAGTTGAGAATTTCATGCGAGAGCGGCGAGGGCTCCGGGGTGTCGCGCGCCACCAGCCGCAGCTCGCCGCCGTGCATACGCTGCAAGAGCGCGCGGAGGCCCTCGATGTCCATCGCCTCCGTCAGGCAGTCGCGCAGCGTCTCGCGCACCAGCGGATGGTCGGGCGGCTCGATGGGGCCGGCCGCGTTCTCCTGGCACTGCGCCTGCGCGGGAAAGACCTGCGCGAGGAGGTCGTCGGTGCGCATACGCAGGATGTTGAAGGGCACCTTGCGGCCGGCGCGCGAGCGCAGCACCGCCAGCGACCGCGTCGCGTTCCAGCGCCAGCGCACGCCCCACATGGGCGCGAGCAGCGCGGCCTGCGTGAGCATCTCGTCGATGCCATTCGGGGAGAGAAAACCGAAGACCGTCTCCAGCGGGAAGCTGTTCTGCGGGCCGAGCGAGAGCAGGATGCCTTCGTCGGTGGCGGCCGCTTGCAGCTCGAAGTCGAAGGTGCGGCAGAAGCGTTTGCGCAGCGCGAGGCCGAAGGCGCGGTTCTGCCGCGCGCCGAAGGGAGCGTGCACCACCAGCTGCATGCCGCCCGCCTCGTCGAAGAAGCGCTCGGCGATGAGCGTCTTCTGCGTGGGCAGGGCGCCGAGCGCGTCGCATGCCGCTCCCAGGTAGCGAACGATCTGCTCCGCGCCGGCGGCGGGCAGCGCGCAGTTGTCCATCAGCCACTGCGCCGCGCGCACCGGCTCCCGCAGCATCGGCTCGATTTCCTCGCGCAGCCGCGAGACTTCCTCGGACAGCTCGGGGGTGCGGCCCGGCGCCTCGCCGTTCCAGAAGGGGACGCTGGGCGGCGCGCCGTGCGCGTTCTCGACGCGGACGCGGCCCGCCTCGACGCGGCGGATCTTCCACGAGGCGTTGCCGAGGAGGAAGATGTCGCCGGCCATGCTCTCGACCGCCCAGTCCTCGTCGACCTGGCCGATGTTCACGCCTTCCGGCTCGGCGACGACCGCGTACTGGGCCGTCTCGGGAATGGCGCCGCCGCTAGTGAGCGCGGCAAGGCGCGAGCCGCGGCGCGCCTTCACCTGCTTGTTCACTCCGTCGCGGTGCAGCCGTGCTCCTTGCGCGCGGCCGGCGCGGCGCGCCACACCCTCGGCGTGCATCTCGATGATCTGATCGAATTCTTTGCGCGGCAACTTTCGATAAGGATAGGCGCGGGTGACCAACTGGTAGAGCGCGTCCTCGTCCCAGTCGTGGCAGGCCGCCATGGCGACGATCTGTTGGGCGAGCACGTCGAGCGGCCATTCGGGGACGCGGGTGATCTCGAGGTTCCCGGCGCGGATGCCGCGCACCAGCGCCGCGCACTCGACCAGCTGATCGCGCGTGACGGGGAAAAGCCGCCCCTTGGGCACGCCGCCGCGGTGGTGCGAGGCGCGGCCGATGCGCTGCAGCGCCACCGAGATGGAGCGCGGCGACTCGAGCTGCACCACCAGATCGACCGCGCCCACGTCGATGCCCAGTTCCAGCGAGGCGGTGGCCACCGCGCAGCGCACCTCGCCGCGCTTGAGCTTCTCCTCGGCGGCGAGCCGCATGGGCCGCGACAGGCTGCCGTGGTGCGCCACCACCTGGTCCTCGCCGATGCGCTGGCCGAGCGCGTGCGCCACGCGCTCGACTTGCCGCCGCGTGTTGACGAAAACCAGCGTGGTGCGGTGCTCGCGCACCAGCTCGGCGACGCGGTCGTGCATCTCGTCGCGCTGCTCCTTCGAGGCGACCGCGCACAACTCGTCGCGCGGCACGTCGATGGCCACGTCCAGCGGGCGGCGCGACCCGCTCTCGACGATGGCGCAAGGGCTTCCGCCGGTGAGGAAGCGGCCGATCTCCTCGATGGGCCGCTGCGTGGCGGAGAGCCCGATGCGCACGCAGCGCCGCCCGCAGAGAGCGTCGAGGCGCTCGAGCGAGAGCATGAGATGCGCCCCGCGCTTGTCGCGCGCGACGGCGTGGATCTCGTCGACCACGACGGTGCGGACCGTCTGAAGCAGCTTGCGGCCGCCCTCGCTGGTGAGGAGCAGATAGAACGACTCGGGCGTGGTGACGAGTACGTGGGGCGGCTTCTTCAGCATCGCCTGCCGCTCGGGCTGCGGCGTGTCGCCGGTGCGCACCGCGGCGCGGATCTCGGGCACGCCGTCGAGCCGCCGCAGCTCGGCGAGCGGCTCGAGCAGGTTCTTGCGAACGTCGTTGGCGAGCGCCTTCAAGGGAGAGACGTAGAGGACCTGCGTCTCGTCGCGCAGCGCCGGCCCCTCGCGGATCATCGCGTCGAGGCAGGCGAGGAAGGCGGCCAGCGTCTTGCCCGACCCCGTGGGAGCGGCGATGAGCGTGTCGCGGCCGCCCTGGATGTGCGGCCACCCGAGGGCCTGCGGCTCGGTGGGCGTCCCGAACCTTCCCTCGAACCAGGCAGCGACCGCCGGATGAAATCCATCCAACATGGGAGCCACGGGTATAACCCACCGCGGGTTTACCGCCACGGCGTTCAGCCCTCTTCGTCGGGCGGCTTCTTCCCGCCGATCCGGACGTGCGCGAGAGGGACTCGCTCCTCCGCGAAACCCGAGAGCGCTGCGCAGAGAGAGTCGAGAGCGGCGGGCGGGCAGGAGCCCAGGTCGAAGACGGCCCACAGCTCGTTCTCGTGCAACTCGACGTGCACACCGTGCGCCCGGCCCGTCCAGCGGCCCGCCCCCGGCGTGCCGCGCGGCGGCCGCGCCCCCGCGAAACCGCCGTGCCAGGCGAGAATCGCAAACCCACGCAGCAGGTCAGCAAGGCCCTCCGCATCCTCCGAGAGCGGCTCGCCGTCGAACACGCAGACGACCGGCAGCTCCTCCCAGTTGCCCGGCTCGAGCCGCACCTCGACGCGCCCCACCTGCACTTCGGACGCCGCCGGCGCGTCGGTCCTGGCGCCGTGGACCTCGTAGGTGTGGCCGTCGCGCGCATCGGCCACGTCGAAGCGCAGCGGCAGCCCGTCGTCGCTCGCGGCCAGCCGGCCGTCGTCGCCGCGCGATACCGTCTCGGTCAGCAGCGCCTGCGGTGGGAGCCGCGCCGCCATCTCCTCGAGGCGCCGCAGATACGACCGATACAGCGGCTCCAGCGCCTCGGCGAGCGTCATGCGATCTTGCAACCATCACGGTTTCGACAACATCTCGATTTTCTTTTCCAGCTCCTGGACGCGCTTCTGCAGCCGATCGATCTCCGCGGTCGCCGCCGGACCGGTCAGGGCGTCGAGCGCCTGCTTGACCGCCGTGTCCACCTTGCCGCGCAGCTCCTCGACCGCCTTCTCGCCGGCCTGCACGCCCTCGCGCACCTGCTCTTCGCCTTTGCGGAAGATGCCCGTCACGCCGCGCACCTTCTCCTCGATGCCCTCGCGCAGGCTGTCGGTCTTGCTCTTCAGCTCGGCGACCTTGCCGACGATGCTCCCCGCCTTCTCCTGGTAGAACCCCGCCACCGCCTCGCCGCCGTGTCGGATGATCTCGCGCAGCACCCCGAGCGGCATCTGCGACCGCTTCTTCTCCTCCTCGAAGATGATCTGCGCCAGCGTCACCGAGGTGAGATCTTCCTTGGAGCGGTTGTCGACGATCTTCACCTCGGCGCCGCCCTTGATCATCTGGGCGATCTCGTCGAGGGTCACGTACCGGCTCTCCACGGTGTCGTAGAGCTTCCGGTTCGTGTAGCGCTTGATGACCTTGGGCTCTTTCTTCTCGGCCGTCGACGCATCGCTTCCCGCCTCGGCCGCGGGCCCGTGCTCGTGCTCGCTCATGGCTGAAACTCCACAATCTTTGCTTGTGACGCGAAGCGCCGCCGGCGCCATTCGCCCACAGGCGACGGTGTGTGTCAAGACGCCACGCGCGCCCCGGTTTTGTTGAGACAATTCCTTGTCAGGCAGGCGCTCCGCGCGCGACAATACGACCGTGGTCGTCCAGTGCCCAACATGCCAGTCAAAGTTCCGCATCGCCGATGACAAGGTGACGGACCGCGGCGTGCGTGTGCGCTGCACGTCGTGCAAGAATGTTTTTCAGGTTCGCAAACCGGGCTCCACCGGCAGCGAGCCTGCGCCCGGGCCCGGCGGCACCATGGAGCTGCCGCCGCTGGATGCGACTGCGCTTTCTCGGCCCGCGGCGCGCAATGCCGCGCTGGGGACGGCGCGCGCCGCGACCGCCGCTGCCGCAAAGCCCGCACCCGGACGGCCCGCGGCGCCCACGCGACCCGGTGCTGCCGTGCGTCCCGCGCCGGCTGCGCGCGGCGGGCCGAACAGCGCGCGCCGGCTCGACGCGGACGACCTCTTCGGCATGGCGGAGTTGACGGGCGACTCACCTCTCGGCGACATCACGCCTCCCCAGACCCCGCCCCCGCCGCCGCCGGACGCAGCGAAGCCCGCCGCAAGGCAGCTCCCGAATTTCGACGACATCGAAATCGGCGACGGGAAACCTGACGCCCCGCCGCCCAGGCCGGCGGCATCGCGTACACCCGCGCCGAAGCCCGCTCCGCCGCGCCCTCCTCGACGGGCCGCTGCGTCCGCCGACGACAGGTTCGCCGCGGAATCGGCGCGCCCCCCGGCAGAAGAGACGGCCGAGACGTCCGTCGCGATGGGCGGGTTCACGACGGATCTCGATCCTTTCGAGGGCACGATCCTCGCCGAGTCGGGCGGCGCTGGGGTCGATTTTCCGCCGGCCACCAGGCAGGAAAAGCCCCAGCCGAAGCCCGCGCCGAAGCCCGAGGCGAAGCCGGAGCCGAAGCTCGAGGCTCCGCCGGCGGAGTCCGCGCCTCCCGCGCCCGGGATGGTTTCCAGCGCGCTCACGGGCCTGGTCGGGGCGGCCCTGGCCATCGCGGTGGTCATCGCCGCCGCGCTCTCCGACGACTCGGCCGCGGGCTGGCTCGGGCTGGGCCCCGCGAACGACGTGGTGGCGACCCAAGTGGTGAGCGGTCTCTACGACACCATCGCCGGCAGGCCGGTGTTCTTCGTGCGCGGCCGCATCGAGAACCACGGCCCGAAGGCGCGCGGCCCGGTGCGCGTCATCGCCGAGCTGGTGGCGGAGGGCGCGCCCGAGGCTCGCGTCGAGACCATCGCCGGAGCCGAGCCGACCGCCGAGGACGTCTGGTCGCTGCGCACGCCCGCCGAGGCGGAGAAGCTCAACCGCACGCTCGAGACGAATCAGGTCGAGCGCCGCGTCCGACCCGGCTCGAGCCTCCCCTTCTTCGCCCTCATCGCAGAGCCTCCCGCCGACCTCGGCCGGCACAAGCTGCACTTGCGCGTCGAACCCGTCGACGCGTGGGTGTCGCCTCCCACAAAGGTCCGAAAGGGACGCTGATTGGACGCCCCCGAACTGGCCCGGCTCCTCGCCTCGCTCGAGGCAGGGGACCTCCGCGCGCACAAGGCGGCCGCGGTGCTCGGGAAGCTCGAGCCCGACGAGGCGGTCGAAGTGCTGGGGCAGCTCTTGCGGCGCGCCGACCGCCGCCGCGATCCCGATTCGGCCGCGGTCGAGGGCCTGCTGCGCGCGGTGCGCGACATGCTCCCCGGGGAGCGCCTCGACGAGCTCTTCCGCGCCGCCGAGGCGGACCTGGAGGTGCAGGCGCTCTTCGCCCGCACCGCGCCCTCGCGCTCGTTCGATCACGACCGCGAGCAGTGGATCGACCGCGAGATGCGCGCCCGCACGCTGGGCGAGCGCCGGCAGATGGCGCGCACGCACGACCCCGATCTGCTCGCGCGGCTCGCCTCCGACCAGGACCCCACGGTGGTGCGCCACGTGCTGCAGAACCCGCGCTGCACCGAACGCGAGGTGCTGCTCGCCGCCTCACGCCGGCCACAGCGGCCCGAGGTGCTGGAGGAGATCTTCCGCTCGCGGCGCTGGTCGGCCAACCGGCGCGTGCGGCGCGCGCTGGCGCTCAATCCCTACTGCCCGCCGTCTTTGGCCAGCGCGGCGCTGGCGCTGCTCACCTCGCCCGACTTGCGCGAGGTGGCGAAAGACCTGACCGTGACCACCGAGGTTCGCGTGCACGCGCGCCGGCTCCTCGGCAACCGCAGCGGCGAAAAGGAATGAGGTCCGCGCAGAACCCGCGCAGGGGACCGCGCTATTTTTTTTCCGCCGCGGTGGTCTTCTGCTCGGACGGCTTCTCGGGCAGCTTGTCGGAGGGGAGCTGGTCTTTCTTGGGCGTCACGTCGATCTCGTCCGCGCCCGTGACGGACTTCTTGAAATTGCGGATGCCGCGGCCGAGCGCGTCGCCCAACTGCGGCAGCTTGCTCGATCCGAAGATGAGGAGGACCACGATGAGGATGATGAGCAGCTCGCCGAACCCGAGGTTCCCCATGGCGGCAAGCTAGCACGGGGCGGCCGCGTGCTTCCAGCCGCATTCGTCCGCGAAGGCCGGCCGCTCGTCTGGGGCCACCGGGGAGCGTCGTTCGAGGCCCCCGAGAACACGCTTTCGGCCTTCGAGCTGGCGCAGCGCATGGGCGCCGACGGCGTCGAGCTGGATGCGCAACGCTGCGCCTCGGGGGAGGTGGTGGTGCTGCACGACGAGTCGCTCGCCCGCACCACGGGATTTGCCGGGCTCGTCACCGAGACGCCCTACTCGGTGGTGCGGGCGCTGGATGCGGGCGCGCACAAGGCGGATCGCTTCCGCGGCGAGCGCGTGCCGCTGCTCGCCGAGGTGCTGGCGGCGTTTCCGCTCCTCGTCAACGTCGAGCTCAAGTGCGAACGGAACGACGACCGCGGGCTCACCGCGGCGGTAGTTCGCATCTTGCGCGAGGCCCGCGCCGAGGAGCGCGTGCTGCTCAGCTCGTTCAACCCGCTTTGCCTGTTGCGCGCGCGCGTCTTCGCGCCGCGCATCGCCCGAGCGCTGCTCTTCGAGTCGGCGCAGGAGTGGGCGCTGCGCAGCGGGCTCTGCGCGCCTTTGCTGGCGGTGCGCGCGATGCATCCCGAGCACGTGCTCGCCACCCCGCAGCACGTCTCGCATTGGCGGCGGCGAGGCTACTCCGTCGGCTGCTGGACGGTCGACGACCCCGAAGCGGCGGCGCTGTTGTTCCAGAGCGGCGTGTCGGGCATCATCACCAACCGCCCCGACATCATCAGGGCCCGCTGGCCGGCAATTTAGACGTTTACGATTACGGTTCGGGTTTGCGTCCTGGTCCTGGTCCCGGTTCTGGACTTGGTTCTGGTACCTGGTCCTGGTTCTGGACCTGGTTCTGGACTTGTACTTGGACTTCGACCTCGTCCTCGTCCTGGTCCTCGTCCTGGTCCTTCTCTTAAAAGAAAAATCCAAGGCGCCCGGCCGCTCCCCACACGCGCACGAAATTCTGCGGGGGTGCCACATTGCCCGCGAGGTTGTCGTCCTGCGTGGAGTTGGTTCCCGCGGCGAGCGATCCCTCGACGGCCAGCACCAGCGCGCCCGCCACCAGCCGCAGCCCGACCGTCCCGCGGTAGAACCGGTTCTTGAGGAACGAGATGCTGTGGAAGACACCGTCGGCGAGACCGGGGTTGCGGATGTTCTCCACGCTGGGCTTGAAATTCACCACCGAGCTGACCGCGTTGACGAAGGCCATGCCGAATTGTCCGTAGGGCTGCAGCTTCATCATCCCCGCCACGCCGAAGCTCCTGGAGAGCTGCAAGTCAGCCCCGCCCACCGTCAGATCCAGGTCCTGCGTCCCGAGCGCGCGCGTGCCCCAGGCGCGCAGCGCCACGTCGGGCGCGTAGGCCATGCCGTCGAGCAGCGCCCAGCGCAGCTCACCGGAGAGGGCGACGATCTGCGAGTTGGTCACCCACCCGACGGCCGCGCCCAGCTCCAGCGAGCCGCCCAGGCCCTTGCGCACCGTCAGCGTGGGCACCACCAGCACCTTGGGCGGCGAGCCGACCGCTTGCGTCCGCTGCGTCGGCCAGGCGTCGTTGGGGATCTGCAAGAAGGACTGCGACGACGAAACCCCCACCTCGAAGCCCGACTGGCCCAAGGTCCCGGCCGTCTCCAGGAAATGCGGCGCCAGCGCCAGGCCCAGCGTGCTGGCGAAGCGGTGGAAACGGGGCTGGGCGAGGGGCGAGCCGGCCTCGGCCGTGCCGTCGTCGGTCCCGTCGCAGCGCGTGCACCCGAGCGGGTCGGGATGCCCGAGCAGGTACAGCTGCACGTCGTTGAGGTCCGCCCGGGCCGCGGTCGCCGCGAGGAGGATCAGCGCAGTCAGACGCACGCCATATAGCTACCACGCCCGGGCTTTGCCGTCTCTTCCCCGAGGCCTGAGGTCCGAGGCCCGACGCCTGATCAATTGATGTTCACCCGGCTGGCTTTGATGTTGAGCTGCGGCCCCGCCTTGATGCTCGCCTTGTCCTTCACGTTCAGGTCGAAGGTCGTGCCGATGTCGATCTTGCCCGTCTTCTTCGTCTTGATCTCGAGATCCTCGCATTCGAGGATGATCTTGTTCGCCGCGTGGATCTCGACGTCGCCTTCCTTCGCCTCGATGAGGAACTTCTTGTTCTTCACGTCGAAGGTCATCGTCCGCTTCCCGGACTTGTCGGCGATGATGATCTTCTCCGCGTTCTTCTTGTCGTCGAGGATGATCTGGTGCCCGGACCTGGTCTGGATCATCCGGGTGGTGTTGTCGGGGGTGTAGGCGGTCTTCATCGGCTTGTCTTTGCCGTTCCAGAGCGCGCCCACCACGTAGGGCCGGTGCGCCTCGCCGCGCTCGAACGCGACGAGGACCTCGTCGCTCACCTCGGGGAGCCAGTAGAACCCGCGCCCCGCTCCGGCCGCCGGCTGCACCACGCGGACCCAGTCCGACTCGGGCTTGCCGGGCAGCCGCGGGAAGCAGACCTTGACGCGGCCGAGCTTCTGCGGGTCTTGCACGTTGGTCACGAGGGCCACCTCGACGCCGAACATCTTGGCGTCGGCGGTCGAGGCCGTCTCGTGGGCCTTCTGCAACATCGCGAACAAGTTCTCGGCCACTGTGATCTCCCCTGAAGCCTACCCGCGGCTCACAGGATGGGCGGCAGCGTCAGCACCGTCCCCGGCTTCACGTCCTTGGGATCCATGATGCCGTTGGCGTCGGCGATGCGGCGCCATTCGGCCGGATCGTCGTACTCCTCGTGGGCGATGAGCGCCAGCGTCTCGCCCATCTTCAGCGTGCGCCGCTTGGTGTGGTCGGGCGAGTTGCGCGGCTTGTTCTGCAACTGTTCCTTGGCGGTCTGCGCTTCCTTGATGGAGAGGTTGGCCGTCGCGCGGCAGGGCTTCCCGTCGGGGAGGAACATGGTGTAGCGCAAGGTCAGACTCTCGACCACGCCCTTGAACTTGAACCCGCCCCAGGAAAACATCACCAGCGGCGGCCGGTGCTTGTCGGCGTCGACCAGCGCCAGCTGCATGATCTTCTCGGTGTGCTCCTTGCGGACGTCCTTCTTCTCCTCGTAGGTGTCGAAGAAGAGCTCGACCGAGAGCACCGACGGGTTGCCCGAGGTGAATTCCTGCTCGGGCGTGTCGAGGCCGGGCGCCTTGTGCGGCTCCCACTGGACGCTCTTCTGGACCGAGTATTCCTTGGGGTTGAAGAGCACGTTGTGGGACGTGCCCTTGTCGACGTTCATCAGCTTGGCTTTTTCCAGCGTCGCCATGTGGTGCTCTCCCGAATGCGTCAGCCGCCGAACCGCTCGCGGTCGCTCTGGATGCGGCGGCGGATGCGGTGATAGATGCGCTGAGCGATGGCGTCGACCGAGCCCTCGATCTTCGAGTGGCTCACCTGGTCGGACGCCTCCTTGTGTTCACTCTGGCCGCCGCCCTGGCCCTGGTGGTGCTGGCCGCGCGCGTGCGGAGCGTCGCCGCCCTTGCCCGTCAACTCCAGCGGCGGTGGAGCGGGCGGGATGGCCGCCACGATGGACATCTCGATCGCCTGCAAGTTCTTCTTCTGCACCGCCGTCATCGCGTTGCTCGACGCGTTCATCGCCGCGTATACCGACTCGGCACCCCTGCCGCCCGCCGCGCCGGCGCCGGTGACCAGCGAGGCCGCCTGCATGGCGTTCATGCCGCCGCTCACCTCGTCGTCGGATTGCCCGCCCCAGCGCCCGGAAGCGACGAAGATCGAGCGCCAGAGGCTCGCCGCCGAGTTGGCCCTATGCACTCCGGCGCGGAAGGCGCGCGCGTTCGAGTCGCCCTCTTCGTCCAGGCCGCCGCCCGAGCCGAAAGCCTTGGTGGACCCCGACCACCAGAGCGGCGCGCCGATGTAGCGGAAACGCAGCGAGGTGGGAAGCGAGGGATAGTTGGGGCGCGACAGGCCCGACAGGTCGACGCCGCCGCTCGACTGCGGGGCATCGTGCCGGCCGGGCCACCACGACCAGCTCTGGTAGCTGGGGTCGCCGCGCCGCGCGCCGCTCCAAGCGCCCGGCGCGAGCCCGACGAGGTAGTAGTCGTTCGAGCTGATCTGCACCTGGAAGTTGGCGTTGGAGAGCCCGTCCCCCGAGCCGACCACGAGACCACCATTGGTCGCGTCGCTGCGGGCCGGAACGCGTCCGTGAACGTCGCTGCTCATGCGGATGGCCGACTGCAGAGCGCCCGCCATGGGCCTGCCGCCCCAGTACCCGTCGGCGCTGGGGAACTTCGACACCAGCTCGCCGATGCGGAAGCGCCCGCGGCGGCCGATGACGCTCTCGCCGCCGTCGATGGCCACGTTGGCGAGGAAATGGCGCCCGCCGCGCGACTGCGCCTCGACCAACCGGCCGCCGATGATGGCGGTCTGCGCCAACTCCAGCCTCGTGGGGCCGAAGATCTGCGTGACGCCGGGAGTGCCGACGGGCGCGCCGCCCGCCAGGTCGAGCACGCCTTGGCCGGTGGGCACCAGCTGGTACATGCCCAGCGGCGGCGCATAGCCTTCGGGCGCCAGCGACGAGGCCATGATCATGTCGGTCGCCGAGATGCGCCCGCGGCCCATCTGCGACCAGAGCGGCATGGGGATGACGATCTCGTCCTCGCCGGGGTTGATCGGCCGCCGGTCCTGCTCCGCGGGCATCGCGGAGATGACCAGCCCGGGCGGAATCTCGTCGAACGCCCCGCGCAGCACCAGGTCGCGGATGGCCGCCGGCATGGGCGCGCCCGGGCCGGGAGACCAGTCGCCGCTCTGCTGCAGCGCGCGCAAGAGCAGCGCGGGGAGGCCCGAGGGCTCGTCCTCGCCGAGCGCTCCCCCGCGCAGGCGCAGGAAAAGCCCGCTGCCCGCGCCGCCGCCCACCATGCCGCTGAAGGCCGTGCCGGCCGCCCGCGCCGGGACCACCGGCGCCGCCAGGTAGCTCTGCAGCGCGGCGGCCAGGTCGGAGCCGACGTGCACCTCGGACCCGTTGGGGAACGGCATCGAGAGCACCATCTGCGCCACCTGCCCGCCCTGGTGCATCGTCACGCCGCCGGCCAGCATCGCGCTCCGGCGGCGCGGGTCCTCGGAGCCAAGCCGCATCGACGCGCCCAGGTCGAGAGCGTCGTCGGCCGACTGGAGCCGGATGAGCGGCAGCTTGTAGCCGCCGGCGCTGGCGGTCCGCTCGATCGCCAGCTGCAGCATGGCCAGGGCGGTGGCGGGAATCGCGCCGCTGCGCGCGGCGATGCCCGTCTGGCCGTCGGGCGCGCGGTCGGTGGCGGCGAGCCGAATGGCCCCGTTGGCCCGCTGCATCAGCACGCTGCCGTCGGCCGAGCGGAACGCCACCACTTTGGCGCCCTTCAACAGCAGATCTGGGCCGCGCAGGCCGCGCAGCTTGCTCACCAGCTGGGGCGGGACCAGGTCTCCGTCGAGGTTGCGGTCGAGCGCAGCGCGGAAGAGGCGCGCGCGGGCGAGCGTCTCGCCGCCCATCAGCGCCCAGTCGGCCCACGGGTCGCCGGTGATCTCTCCCAGCCTGCGGTCGGGGGCGAAGGCGCGCTCGGGCTGGACCCAGAAGTTGTTCTGGCCCGCCATGCCGGGCACGACCATGGCGCCGCGCGAGATGGCCTTGGCCAGCTCGTCGTCGCCCAGCACGCGGATGTTCGCGCCGCCCCCGCGCACCGCGGAGATGGCTTCGCCGCGCGCCAGCGCGCCCTCGCCGAGCGCGCCCACCGCCGCTGCCGGCACGTCGCCGCGAGGCGCGCGGGCCGCCCGCGAGACCCATTCGCTCACCATGTCCTGCCAGCGGGTGGCCGCGCCCATCGCGGGCCGCGCCAGCGACCCGTCGGCCATGAGCAAGAAGACGGTGGTGGCCGCGGCGGCCGGAGGCAGCGGCCGCGCCTCGCGCGACTTGAGCGGCGGGGGCGGCAGCGCCTGACGCAGCCGCGCATCCTGGCGCAGCACGCGCTCCTCGCGCGACTCGCCCATCCGGCTCCTGGTGGGCGCGAACGGCAGCAGGCGCGTGCCGGGATCCTTCACGGCCGGCGTGGAGACCTGCTTGATGAGGAACTGCTCCAGCGAGCGGCTCACCTTCTTGACGTCGATGGCCACCGCTTCGCCGGTGGAGCGGACGAAGAACGCGCGCGCATCGCTCCCGTCGCGTTGACCCTGCGGGATGACGGCCGACTCGATGGCGTGGCCGACCGCGTCGGTGTTCTGCAGCGAGAATTGACCGAAGTCGCTGACGATGACGACCTTCTCTTTGTCCTCGATGACCACGTAATCGAGGCGCTCGAGGTCGAACTCGTAGACGTGCAGGCGCTCGCGCGTGGCGCGCACCACCGCGCCGGCCATGTCGGAAGGGAGCCTGCGGACCGGGTCCGCGCCGCGGAAGAACCGGTCCACCCACGCCTCGGCGGGCACGTCGCCCTCGAACGCGCCGGCGATGTGCGCGGCGAACTCGTCGGAGTCGACCAGAGCCGGCTCTTCCGTCCAGCGATCGATCGATCGCCAGAGGATCTGCTCCAGCGAACGGCCGCCCTGGTCTTGCGCGCTTTCCGCCATCGCCCCCTCCTGCTAGCCCTTGGTGATCTTCTCCACCGCGAGCTCCAGGACTTCGCAGGCGGCCTGGCTCGAGCTGCCGTCGAACTCGGTCATCTCCCACCGCACCGGCCAGGCCTTCTGGAAGTTCCAGCGGCCGACCTCGGTCTTGCCGTCCACCGCCACCGCGACGATGGAGCCGTTGCGGCGGGCGACCTTCTTGTTGCTGGGCGAGGCGATCTCCTCGCGCCACTTGAAGAGCGCGGGGTCGGAAACGTAGCCCTTGGTGAGCACGATGTTCGAGGCCTTGGACGGCCCGATCAGCTTGCGCACCGACTCGTTGTTCCCGCCCTCCTGGTACTCGAACACCTCGGTCTCCGTCTTCAGGCCGGCGCACTTGCGGAAGGACCCGCTCTCGATGGAATCGATTTCGATGCGGAAGAAGCTGATGACGTGCGGGTCTCTGCGCGCCCCTGTTGCCATTTCCACCCTCCGGCAGCGGTCCGGAAGCGAGCGAACTGCAATCGATTCTAGAATAAACCTTGAGCGGAAGTAATTTTATCAGAAATCGCGGAGGCTGACTAGAGGGTAATTCTACCCCGCCGCCGCTGCCGCCGGCGCCGCGGCTTCGCTCTCGGCCGGCGGCTTCTCCGCCTCTTCGGTCCGCTCGCGCGTCCACTGGTGGATGCGGACGATGATGAACTCGGCCGGCTTCACCGGCGCGATGCCGATCTCGCAGAGGAGCTGCCCCGCCTCGCGCGCCTCGGGCGGGTTGGTCTCCTCGTCGCACTTGACGTAGAAGGCCTCTTCCTTCGACCCGCCCAGCAGCGCCCCTTCGGTCCACAGGTCGGTGAGGAAGACGTCGATGGCGCGGACGAGCTTCTTCCACAGCGTCTCTTCGTTGGGCTCGAACACCACCCACTGCGCGTACTTCTCCACGCTCTTGCGGATGAGGATGAAGAGGCGCCGCACGTTGATCTGCATGAAGGCCTGATCGCTGGAGAGCGTGCGCGCGCCCCAGATGCGGATGCCGCGCCCGGGAAAGGCGACCAGCGTGTTGACGCGGTGGTCGAAGGCCACGTCGCGCTCGCGCTTGCGCACCCGGGAGGAGACGTCGACGAGCCCCTCGATGGCCTGGTTGGCCGGAGCGCGGTGCACGCCCTCGAGGTCGTCGTTGCGCGCCATCGATCCGGCGATGTGACCCGAGGGCGGAATTGGCGCCAGCACTTCCTCGCCCTTGCGGATGCGGATCCACGGGTAATAGAAGCCGGCGTGCGAGGTGTCGAAGTGGCCGCGCCACTCGATCGCTTCTTGCAAGGTGTGGTTCGGCATCGAGTCGAGGATGGCGAACCGGTCGTGCATCTTCTCGCAGTGCTCGACGATGGCCCGCTGCACGGCGAGGACGTGCTCGGGCTCCTGGAAGCCGACCGACTTCTTGTAGTGCTCCATGAGATCCGGGGCGACGATGAGGTCCACGTCGTCGATGCGCTCGAGCGCCTGCAGCCCGCGCGCCTCGGTGCCCTGCTGGCCGATGTAATCGTCGGGCGTGGGGTCGAGGCCGCCCTCGGGCGAGACGTTGCAGACGTAGGCCGTCTTGCCGCCGTTGTCGAAGAACCCGCGCACCGCACCGGTGAGGAAGCCGTCGTCGGCGCCGAAGACCCTCTCGAACTGCTCGAACGATCCGACCCGCGCCGGCTCGTTGCGCGGCCCCTGGTTGCACACGCCGAGGAAGGCGGTGACGCCGGTCTCCACGGCGTCGAGCGCGAGGTAGCGATCGCCCGCGGACTCGATGTGGACGCCCGGTGATCTGTACAAGCTGGGCATGCCCTCTCCGTTGCAATGCGGGATGAAGTGCGCGTTCTCGAGGAGCTACATCGAGGTCCCTTCGCTCCCCTTGCTCGACTCGTTGATCTTGCGGTTGATCTCCGAGATCTCCTTGATCCACATGTGCCGCTCGCTGTGCTCCATCCCCAGGATGTCGTCCATGCCCCAGTGGAAATGGTACGCGATATAGGCTACCTCGCCGGAGAGCTTGTCCAGCGGGTAGCTGACTATTCCCCCAGCGCCGTGGCCCCCGTGCCGATGTCGACCTGGAACTCCTGGCCGCAGCTGGGGCACTTGGCGCCCACGTTGGCGGTGCCGCTCTCGTTGATCTGCCGGTAGAATTCTTGAAGGTACGAAAGGTCGGCGGAGAAGAGCCCCTCGACGATGCCGGGGTTGACCTCGCCCTCCTTCAGGTCGCCCAGCGCGCTGATGACCCGCGAGAGCAGGATGATCACCAGGTAGGCGCGGTTGTTCTTCACGCGGAAGTCCTGGAGCGGAATGATCTCGTCCTTGGCCGTGGCCAGGCGCATCACTCCCTTGCGGTGCAGGTTGCCCTTGTCGTCGACGTAGCCCTTGGGGAGCGTGAATTCGAATTCGGTCTTGAACGCCATCGCTTTTGCTTTGCCTCGGTGGTGCTTGCAGCGGGTGGTGTGGACCTGCGCGAACTTTCCCTACGAGATCCAACCCCGAGGATCATCCGGAGAAGGCGATCCCCGGGGCGGTTTGCGAAACGGGAGCGGAAGCCGTCAGCCGGCCTTCAGCTCCATCGTCTCCCAGGAGATGTCGAGCTTCTCGAGCGCGTGTCCCGAGCTCTTCGCGTTGAGGTTCGGGCCCACCCACTTGGTCGGCCAGCAGTGGTAGAAGTTCATGCGGCCGGCTTCCTCGCCCGCGTCGTTGTGGAAGATCACCGAGACGCTCTTGCGGTCGACCTTGCCGTCGAGAACCGCCTTGCGCCAAGTGTACCATTCCTTGGTGTTCGACCAGTCCTTGGTCACCGTCATCTTGCCGGCCTTGTGGTTGCCCGGCCGGGTGTGCATGGTGCCGTCCTCGCCGTCCTTGTAGTCGACCACGTCGGTCTCCGACTCGATGCCCTCGACGCTGTGCACGCCAGCCACGAGCACGCCGTCGATCTCGAACGAGAACCGGTTGGAGAGGTTGAAGTCGCCCTGGGTCTTGGTGGTGCTCTTCAGCTTGTCGCGTCCAAAGGTCACAGGCATTGATTGCTCCACTTGTCCGGTCCCTTCCGGGACCTTGCGTTCGCTGCAATCCGGTCAGGAGATTCCCGCCGGCCCTCCACTTTCATCTCCCGGCTCTCCGGGTCCCCATCCCCGCCCTTGCTGCTTTGCCTACCGGGAGGCCCGACGGGCGGGCCCCCCGGCAGCGCGACTTGCTTTACTTGGCCTGGCCCGCCATCTGGCCGATGCGGAAGATGACGAACTCGGCCGGCTTCACGGGAGCGATGCCGATCTCGCAGACCATCTGCCCCGCGTCGACGACTTCGGGCGGGTTGGTCTCGGAATCGCACTTGACGAAGAACGCTTCCTCAGGGGTCTTGCCCATCAGCGCGCCGGAGTTGTAGATGCGGAGGAGGAAGGACGTGATGTTGCGCGTCACTCGCTTCCAGAGCGCCTCGTCGTTCGGCTCGAACACCACCCACTGCGTGCCGATCTCGATCGACTGCTCGATCATCAGGAACAAGCGGCGGACGTTGATGTAGCGCCACGACGGATCGCTGGAGACCGTCCGGGCCCCCCAGACGCGGATGCCGCGGTCGCCCATGTTCCGGATGCAGTTGATCCCGCGCGGGTTCATGAAGTCCTGCTCGGGGCGCGAGATGCTGTACTTCAGGCCCAGCGCTCCGCGGACGATCTCGTTCGCGGGAGCCTTGTGCACGCCGCGCTCGCTGTCGCTGCGAGCGTAGATGCCGGCCACGTGGCCCGAGGGCGGGACGAAGATGTTGCCCTTCTCGGGGTCGTATACCTGGATCCAGGGGAAGTAGTACGCCGCGTACTGCGAGTCGCGCGGCTTGGGCATCTTTGCGATGCCATCCTTGCCCAGCTCCTCAGCCGAGTCGAGGATCGCGAAGCGGTACTTGTTGCTCTCGCAGTGCGAGATGACCGCGTCCTGGATGGCCGGATCCGACTGGCCCGGCGCGAGCACCAGCGAGATCTCGGGGATGTCATTGAACACGTTCAGGCCCGTGCGGCGGCCGGGGCCTTCGTCCTTGCCGATGTACAGCGCGGGGTTCGGGGCGGTGGGACCCGTCGGGGCAACAGCGGCGGGAGCGGGAGCCGGCTTGCCGGTTTCGGAAGTCTTCTTCGCCTCGGCCCCCTTCTTCTCCGCCTCCTTGGCGGCCTGCTCGGCCGTCACGGTCTTGGGGGAGACGTTGCAGACGAAGGCCTTGGTTCCTCCGTTGTTGAAGAACCCGTACACCGCGTGCGCCAGGAGCGTCGAGTGCGAGAAGTCACCGAAAGTCCGGGTGTACTGCGCCCAGTTGGTGACGAGCACGGCCTCATTGGTCGGTCCGACGCTGGACTCGCCGATGAACGCCGCGGTCGAAGTGCCCACAGCTTCGATGGGCTTCGAACCGCGGTCGACCTCCTCGATATAAACGCCAGGGGAAAGATAAGACGTTGCCATTGACTACTCCTCTTCCGTTCGGTGGTTGGAGGCCGCACAAGGGAGGCGGTCTCGCGTGGGGGAGTGCATTTGCTTCCTCTTCATGTTGACCACTCTTCGAACGACTCCTGCCAAAGAGCTCACTTCTTCGAGGCCACGATCTTCGGTGGCCTCGCCTCCACCCCCAGCTCCTTGGCACTGACGCTGCCGGGGGGTGGACGGAGGGGATCGAAAACGTCGATGTGGCGCTCGCGCACGCGGCGGGTGCGGCCCAGCTCCTTGCCGGAGAAGAGCCGCGCCTCGACGCGGTAGCCGACCGAGACACGCATGCCGCCACCCAGGCCGGAGAAAATTTGGTGGGCGGTCTTCATGCTGAACTCGTCATCGTGCGTGACGCGCACGGCGTCGCCCTTGAAGAAGGAGTCGCCCACCAACTGGTCGCCGCTGATCTTGGCGTGGTCGAGGAACCCGCGCAGTCCGAGCGCGAGGATCTCGTGCTCGTCGGCCAGGTCGTCGGCGGCGGCGGTGACCATGTAGTGGAGGCCCAACTCGAGGGGGCGGCCATAGCGCACCAGCACCGTCTCGCCCCGCTCGTCGACGATCTCTTCCTCGAGTTGCCAGTTCTCGTTGGGGCGCACGTCGAAGGCGGGCTTCAAGTCGTAGAGGTAGAGCACCAGGCAGGGCGCGTTCTTGCGCAAGAACTCCGCCGAGGGCGCCGCGAGGTATGCCTTGGCCTTGCTCTTCGCCGCCGACAGCTCGGCGCGCAAAACGCCGAGAAGGCTCTGGCCGACGTCGCGGATGACCTGGTGCTTGGGCATGAAGACGTTCCACTACATTGTCAGGATTGGTATCCTGATGGAGTGAGCTGTGAGGAGGGGGCGCTCAATCATTGTGGGAGGATCCAGAGTGAAGTCAAGCAGCGCACATCACAATCCATCGCCGCACTGCGTCCCTGTTGAAAAAACTCTGTAGATTCGAGGATCAACGTTCCCCCTCTTGAAACTCATTCGTTCACGTTGCCGCCGCCCTTGTCGCCTTTGCCGTCGGCCGTTTTCACCGCGCTGTCCGCCGCGTCTCTCGCGCCCTTCACGTCGTACTCGCGAAGCTCCTTCTGCTTCTCGGCCGCGGCGGCGGCGTCCTCCGCTTCGAGCACTTTCTCGCCGGGCTTGGTCGTGCCGGCCGCGCCCAGCGCGCCGGGGGCCACGTTGGCAGCCGCGCCCGCCACCTTGTCGACGATGCCGCGTTCGGGGATGCCGCCGGCGCTCGATGCGCCACCCGCGGTGGCCTTTGCCTGGTCGGCGATTCCACTTGGCGCGCCCGGAGCGCCCTGGTCTGCGTCGCTCTTTGCCTGGTCGGCGATTCCACCCGCCCCCTTCGCCTGGTCTGCTGCTCCGCCGGCCTGACTCGCACCGCCGGCAGCCTGACCCGCGGCGCCCGTGTCGGGCGGCTGGGGCGTCTCGCCGGTGGGAGCCTGTTGCTCGCCGGTGGCCGCCTTCTGTTGCGCGGCCGCGCCGGCCTGCGGAGCCGTGCCCGCCGGCTGCTGTGCTCCTGCGGCCGGCTGCTGTGCTCCTGCGGCCGGCTGCTGTGCTCCTGCGGCCGGCTGCTGTGCTCCTGCGCCCGGCGGCTGCTTCTGCTCCCCGGCGGCCTTCTTGGGCGGCTCTTCTTTCGGGGGCTCCTTCTTGCCCTCGGCCGACTTCGCGCTTTGCTGCGACTGCTGGGCCGAGGCGTTGGCGTTGGCCGATGCGTTGGCCGTCGCCGCCGCCGAGGACTGCGCCGCTCCGGCACTCTTCTGCGCGCCGGCCGTATCGCCGGTGCGGGCGCTGTCGACCGCTTCCTGCGCCTTGTCGGCGGTCTGCTCTGCCTTCTTGGCCGCCTTCTCACACTCGCCGATCGAGTTCATCGCCGAGTCGCGCACGCGCTCGTCGTCCGGCACCTTGCACGCCCCCGTCGCCGTCCCCTTGGCTTCCTTCGAGCTGCCGGTGGCCGACTCGGCCGCGCCCGTCGCGCTCTGCGCCGCGCCGTCCGAGGCAGCGGCATTCTCGAGCGTCCCCTCGCGCTGCGGCAGCGATCGGAACATGGCCTTGTTCTTCTCCATCTGCTGCCTGGCCCGGCCCAGCGCCGCCTCGGCCTTCTTGACTGCCGCGTCGGCCTCGCGCGTGAGCTTCTCCGCCTCGACCGCGATCTCCTTCTCGTGCTCCTGGACGGTGGCCTGGGCCTGCTCGAACGCCTTGTTTCCCTCGCCGTAGGCGTTCTCGAGGTGCGAGAACGCGCCCTCGATGTGGCCCTTCAGCTCGGGCATGCGCGAGACGAGTTCGTCGAGGCTCCCGCGGTGCTTCTGCGCCTCGTCGTAGGCGGCCTTGGCGTCGCCGTACGCGGCCCGCACCTGATCGATGGCCCCGCGCGCCTGCGACATGAGGATGCCCGCGCTCTTGTCGATCGAGACGCCGCTCTTCTTGATGGTCTCGCCGAGCGGGCCCTGCATCTTCTCGCCCATCTCGTGCAGTTGCTTGTACTGGTCCTTGAGCTGGCCGAGGAACTTCTTCGTCTGCTCCTCGTGCTTGTCCTTCTCCTCGTCGTGCGCCTTGGAGAGCTTGTCGTGCTCGGCCTCGGCCGTCTTCGCATGCTCGCCGGCCTTCTTCACCGGATTGTTCTGCACTTCCTCGGCGGCCGCGACGCTCTGGTCGGCAGAACCGCCGGCCGCGTCGGTGCCCATCGTCAAGTGCGTCACCATCTCGGTGCCGATCTTCTGCGCCACGCCCTTGAAGTCCTCGTAAAGCTTGTTCAGCTCTTCCTTGGCGTCCTCGAGGGCCTGCTTCATGATCTCCTTGAGCTGCTTGACGGCCTCGGCCTCGGTGGCGCTCTCGGTCTCCTTGAGATCCCATGAATGCGTGGCGGTCTCGAGCGCCTTGGCGAGGAGCTTCTCGGCGCCCTTCATCACGCCGTCCTCGACCTTCTTGAGGAGCCGGTCGACGGACTGCTTGATCTTCTCCTTCATCTCCTTGGCGATCTGTTCGAGGCTCTTCTTCGCCTCGTCCCACAACTTGGCGAAGAACTCCTCCACCTGCTTCTGCGCCGACTGCGCCTCCTTGAGGCTGTCCTTCTTGACCTCCTCGAGCGCCTCCTTGGCGTGCTTCAAGAGCTCCTGCGCGGAGGCGAGCGCGTTCTTCGCCTGCTCGACGACGGGCCCGCCGGCCGCGTCGGCCTTGGTGGGCACCTTTTGTCTCAGCTCGGCGAGCTTGGCGACCGCCTCGTCGCAGGCCTCCTGGCACTGCTTGACCACGCCCTCTGCGTCGGCCACGGCCTTCTCGGCGCCGGCCTGGTCGCGCTTGAGCGCCGCCTCCGCTCCCTCCTTGCCGTGCTTGACCAGCTCCTCGAGCGCCTTGACCGCCGCCTCCACCCTGGCCTTGGTCTTGTCGACGATGTCGGCGATGGCGGTCCTCGCCGCCCCGCCCTTCTCGTCGAACTCCTTCTTCGCCGCGTCGAGGCCGGTGGTCGCTTCCTTCACCTGCTCGTCGGCGTGCTTCTTCGCCTCTTCGAGCATCGACTGGCCCAATTCCCCGGCGGCCGCGACGGCCTTGTCGAGGAGCTGCCTGGCCATGTCGCAAGCCTTCTTCGCCTGATCGACGACGGGCTGGCCGGCCTTCCCGGCCTTCTCCGGGATTTCCTTCTTCAGCGAGTCGAGCGTCTTCTGCGCTTCCTGGTACGCCTTCTCGCACTCGGCGAAGACGGCCTGCGCCCGCGCGATGGCCTCTTCGGCCTCGCTCTTCGCCCACGCGTACGCCTTGTCCGCGGCGGCCTTGCCGTGCGCCTGCAGCTCCTGCGCCTTGGCCAGGGCCGCTTCGACATGCTGCTTGGTCGAGTCGACCAGCCCGTCGATGGTCTTCTTGGCCTCGCCCGCCGTCTTCTCGAAGTCCGCCTTGGCGGCGTCGTACTCGCCCTTGAGGTTGTCGCCGATCGTTCCCGCCGCGCCCTTCACCTCGTCGGCCGCGCTCTGCGCGACCTCGCCCACCGCCTTCTTCTCGACTTCCTTGATGGTCCTGGCCAGCACGCCCTCGTCGCTGTCGCTGCCGGTCTGCTTGAGCATCCCGCGCACGCGCTCGACGATCACCTCGACGGCGCGCTTCACGTCGGCGGGGACGTCCTTGTAGGCCGCCTCCGCCGCGGCGAAGCACGCCTCGCCTTCCTTCTTTGCTTCGGCGAAGAGCGCCTTGGCGGCCTCGACGTCGGACTTGGCGGGGTCCCACTCCTGCTTCTTCGAGTGGTCCAGCGCCGACTTGCACGTGTCGAGCACTTCCTTGCCCTTGGCGTAGGCCTTCTCGCCGTGATCGCGCGCGGCCTGGGCGTCCTTGACGAACTCCTTGATCTTGTCGAAGTCGGCCTTGACGGCGTCGTACTTCTGCTTCGCTTCGTCGAAGGTCTTCTTCGCTTCCTCTGCCAGCTTCTGGCACTCGGCGGCAGCCTTGCCGATGCCCTTTTCCAATTCGGTGATGAATTGGTGGAAGGCGCTGTTCTCGCCGCCCTTGGGCAGGAGCGCCTTGACCTTCTCGACGATGGCCTGGACGACCTGCTTCACGTCCTCCGGCACGTCGTTGATGGCCTGCTCGGCCTTCTGGTAGCAATCCTCGGCCGCCTTCTGCGCCTCGTCGAAGAGCTTCCTGGCGTCCTCGGCGTCCTTCTTGGCCCCGTCGGTGTCGTGGGCCTCGATCTTTTTCAGGCCGTCCTTCGCCTTGTCGAAGCACTCCTTGCCCGTCTTGTAGGCCAATTCGCCCGCGTCCTTGGCGGCCTTGGCCTCGTCGATCACCTTCTTGATCTGGTCGAAGTCCTTCTTCAGCTCCTCGTACTTGCCCTTGTACTCCTTGACCTTGTCCTCGACCTTGGCGGCGAACTCCTTCGCCTTCTGCGCCAGGTCGCCCAGTTTCTGCTCGATGGCCGCGAGCGTCTTGCCTAGCTGCGACTCGCCGTTGCCCATCAGGCCCTTGAGCTTCTCGACCAGGTTCTCGAGGGCCGACTTCACCGTCTCGGGGAGCTTCTCGTACGCCTCGTTGGCCTTGGCGTAGCAGTCCTCCGCGTCCTTCTTGGCCGCCTCGAACTTGACCTTGGCGTCCTCTCCCTCCTTCTTGGCCGGCTCCCACTCGCGCTTCTCGACCTTCTGCAGCGCCTCCTTGCACTTGGCGACGGCCTCCTTGCCCTCGCCCCAGGCCTTCTCGCCCGCCGTCAGCGCCGCCTGGGCCGACTGGTAGAACTCCTTCAGCTCTTCAAATTCTTTTTTGTACTTGTCGAACTCGGCCTTGACCTGATCGTAAATCTTCTTTGCTTTTTCGTAGGCCTCTTTCGCCTGCTGGGCGAGCTTGCCGATCTTCGCCTTCACCGCCTCGATGAACTTCGACAGGGACGACTCGCCCTGCGGCAGCATCGACTGGATCTTGTCGATGATCGCCTGCAGCGTGTCCTTCACCCCTTGGGGAATGTCGTCGTAGACCTCTTTCAGCTTGTCGATGCAGAGCTGCGCCTCCGACTTGCACTTCTCGAAGTCCTTCTGCGCGGGATCAACTTCCTTGCCCGCCTCGGCCCACTTCTTCTCCTTGAGGAGATCGAGGCCCTTCTTGATGCGGTCGAAGACCGACTTGCCCGCCTGGTATGCCTTCTCGCCGTGCTCCTTGATGAAGATGCCGGCCTTGATCCACTTGCCGCCGTACTTGTCGATCGTCTCTTCGATCTGCTTCTTGTATTCCTCGAATTTCTTTTTGTATTCGTCGACGGTGTTCTTCACCTGGTCGATCATTCCCTTGGCCTGATCGACGAAGTCCTTGAGCTTGTCGCCGACGTTCTTCTTGATGGTGTCGGCGGCATTCTTCACCGCATCCTTGGCCTGCTGGATGGCCTCCTGCGCCTGCTGGATGGCGTCCTTGGCCTGGTCGATGGCGTGCTGCGCGCCGGAGGCGATGGCGCCGAGGATCGACTGGCCGGCCGCGTCGCCCGAACCCTTGACGGCGTCGATGACCTTGCCCAGCTCGGCGCCCAGGCCCTCGATGAGCGGCTTGGCGGCGGCCACGGCCGAGGCGGCGCACATCTCGATGGCGCCCTTGCCCTTGATGATGGCGGCGGTGGCCAGCGTCAGGCCCGCCTTGCCGATGTTGACGGCCATCTCGGCCGCGGCGACGAGCGTGCTCTTGATGCCTTTCACGGCGCCGGAGAGCTGGTCGCCGACGGTGTTGGCAGCGTCGAGCGCGGCGGCCTTGACGGCATCGAAGGCGTCCTGCGCGTGCTGGATGGCCTGGGTGGCGATGTCGGCCACCTGCGAGGCGGCCTCGTGCGCCTTGCCCAGCGCTTCCCTGGCGATCTCCTGCGTGGCGTTGGCGGCCTCCTGCGCCGCCTCGCCCACCTTGCTCACCGCCTGCGCGACGTAGTCCTTGAGACCGGCCAGCTTGCTTTCGATGCTCTTGAGCGCCGACTGCGCCGCATCGCCCGCGCCCAGCTTGACTTGCTTGAGCGCGTCCTTGACCTGCTCCCAGACCTGCTTGGCCGCTTCGACCGCTTGCTGCGCGCGCTTGGCCGCCTCGCGCGCGGCCTTGAGCGCCCAGGCGGCCGCGTCCTTGATCTTGTCGGCGATCTCCTGCGCCTTCTTGGCCGCGTCCTGCAGCGCCTTGGCGAACTTGCCCAGGTTCTTGACGGGGGACGAGCCCTTCTTGATGGTGTAACGCTTGGCCCGCAGCTCGGTGGCGTAGCCGGTGTCGACGAAGAAAAGGTGGTCGGTGGAGACGACGTAGTACTGGCCGTCGACGCGCTTGCCCGCCTTGTCGACCTCGACCACGCAGCCGGCCTTGATGGCCGGATCGCCGGTGACGCGCGCCTCGGCGTGCACGAAGACGCCGGCGCGCCTGTTGTACTCGCTCTTGGCCACCGCCTCGAGCAGGTTCTTCTGCCCGCTGGCCACCGGGACCACCGCCTCGATTTCGCCGAACATCTCCTTGACCAACTCGGCGCCGGTCTTGGTGCCGCCCATCTTGCCGAGCTCGTCGCCCTTCTTGCCGGGCCCGGTCATCTCCTTCATCTTGTCGGGGTCCCAGCCGGTGGTGGTGATCTTCGACACCTGGTCGAAGGTGTTCACCTCCTGGATGAAGCGGCCGATGTTCTCTCTCCAAGTCAGCTTGGCGGCGGGGCTGTCGCTGACCTTGGCCTTCTTGAAGAGGAGCTTCCTGTCGGCCACGTACACGCGGAAGCCGGCGATGGCGGCCCGCTGCATGAGGAAGTCGTAGTCCGAGAGGTTGTTCTGGATGACGTAGTCGTGGACGACCTTGCTGTCGTCGACGTCGGCGGAGAGGCCGTGCTTCTGGGCGACCTGGCGCGCCAGGTCGCTGTCCTTCACGTTCTTGTAGGTCTTGGTGGCGGTGCCCTTGTCGAAGGCGTGGCCCTTGTCGACGCCGGCGATGACCAGGCGAGCGGGGCCGTCGGGCGTGAGCACGATCTCGAGGTTCGAGACTTCGCCCTTGCACACGCTCTGCAGCTTGCCGCCCCCGTAGCCGAGCTTGATCTCGACGGCGGTGCCGGGCTTGAACTTGTTCTGCTTGGTCCACCGGCGGCCGACGTCGCTGAGGTGGATCCAGAAGCGGCTCGCCTTGTCCATGTCGTCAGTGACGCGGATGCCGATCACGGACCCCGCCAGATCGGGGGAAGCGGCGGCGCCGTCCACCATGAGCTTGAAGTGGGGGACGCGCTTGTCGTCAGCCAAAGAAAACTCCCTGCGCTTGCTCGGCGGCTCAGGACAAGTGTAGACGAGAGTCCGTGGTAGTTTCGAGCAAGCGGTCGCTTCTGGTCAAGAGGGTAGCGTCTTTCGGTAGTGGTAAGGACTGGTTCCGTGCCAAAAACCGCCGTTCCCCTCGGCGTGCTACTGCGAGGTATGGCTAGAGAGAAGTGCCCCCGCGATCCCAAATCCGCGAACGCCGGTTTGGCGCTCGGCGAGGCGCGACGTCGTCGAGGTCGCGTGCGTAATCATCCTGCTACGCGCTTCATGAGACGACGTCTACTTCTCCCTCGATCGGCGCATGGCATGCTGCCCACAAGGACTCCAACCCCAAACAAGGGTGCAGTGGTGGCGGAGCAGGTCGGCATACTTGAGCGCTCAAGCATCGTCAAACGAGCGATCGCAACGCAGTTGACTCGTGGGCAGCGCGGGCGTATCACGGGCTGCACCGATAAACGGAGTCAGTACGGTGAAAGCAAATCAGTCTGACACGGCGCGTCGAGAAGAGTTGTTGGCCAATAATTTTAGCCCGTCTCTGCCGATCAACGAAGAGGCCCTGTTCGCGGGTAGAAAGAAGGAGCGCCGCGAGATTCTCTTGGCCTTAAACCAGCCAGGACAGCATGTCGCAGTGTTTGGTGAGAGGGGCGTTGGCAAGACCTCGCTCGCGAATATTATCGTGAAGGAGTGCAAAGGATCCGGGAGGTTTTCGGCGCGGATCAATTGTGACACGACAGACGACTTTGGGACCGTCTGGCACAAAGCGTTCGAAGAGATCAAATTGAAATGCGTCGATCCCGCAGGCCGGATTCGGTGCGACTGACCTTGAGGTAGCAACGTCACTCGCGGATGATCTACCCGAGCAGCCAAAGCCGAACGACATCCGCAAGGCGTTGGTCGAGTTGGGATGGAACGCGATCCTGGTGCTCGACGAATTTGATCGTCTCGGCAATCGAGACAGCCGCCTTTTCGCTGACACAATCAAGACCCTGTCGGACCAGAACGTCACGACCAAAATTGTCTTGGTCGGTGTGGCTGACAACATCGACGCCCTCCATGAAGGAACACGCCTCGATAGATCGCGCCCTGCATCAGGTGCCGATGCCGCGCATGTCGAACGACGAAAACAAGCAGATCATCACATCAGGGCTGAGCCGCTCTGAAATGCGCATCCCCGATAGCCTCGCCTCTCAAATTGCCAGCCTCGCGCAGGGTTTTCCGCATTACGCGCATCTAATGGGTCTCTATGCGGGGCTTGCCGCGAATGACGGCGGGCGCGTCGAGGTACTCGCCACGGATCTCGACAAGGCCGTGAGGTCAGCCATCGACCGCGCCCAGGCCAGTATCAAATCCGAGTACAACAAAGCCACAACGAGCCCTCGCCGCGATGCGCTCTTCAAGATCGTTCTGCTGGCATGCGCTCTCGCCAAGACGGATGTCGGCGGCTACTTCTACGCAGCTGACGTGCGCGATCAGCTCACCATCCTGACCCACAAGGAGTATCGGATCACTGACTTCGCGCAACACTTGAACGACTTTTCCGAGAAGCGCGGTCCGATCCTTGAAAAGGTTGGCCACAAGCGGAAGTTTCGTTTCCGCTTCATCAACCCGTTGATGCAGACCTACGTCATCCTAGAGGGCCTTGCGGCAGGCAAGCTGCAACTGCACGCCGCATGACTCAACGTTTCTTGTGAGACTTCCAGCGCGCCAGTGCGGCCTTCGCCGCGATGGCTTGGCGCTCCTTGCGGGTTAGCGCCTCGGCGCGTGCCTTTCCACCAATGAGACCGCCACGCCGTCCGAGTTCGACAGCAGCCGGGTTTTTATCTGTAGAGGGTTCTGGTGTCGGCAGAACACCACCTGTAGCAACATGAACAAGCCGATGGGCGGCGACGTTGGGGTCGCGTGGTGGTGTGCTTGAGCGCTTAGGCATGAGCCGCAAGGTATTGGATCTGGCTCAGCGGGGCAACCGCGAAAGCATGTCAAACTGACCCACTACCGGTTGGGAGGGGGTTTTGGAGTGTTCGCTTTTTGGCCGGTTTCAGCCTTCGGCGGCGGCTCTGCTAGACTGCCCGCCAGTGGCCGAGGATCCCAAGCTTCCGCCGCCCCCGCGGCTCCCCCAGCGGGCGGCCATCTACATCGCCCCCGACGGGACGGTGCACTTCGGGGCGCTGTTCTCCGATTTGGTTCCGGTCGCCAAAGCGCTCGGCGCCGATTCCATCATTGTAACTAAAGGGGGTCCCCGCCCCCGCCCTGCTGCGATCGTACCACGCGGATCTGACACAGAGCCGTGATCGACGCGCTCCGCCCCTTCCGCGCGCTCGCCGCGGCCATCCGGCGGTTCTTCGCGCGACGCGACGCGCGCAAGCTGATCGCGCAGCAACTTCCGCGCGGCCTGTTGCCGGCGCCGTTCCAACTCGCCCTGCGCGTGCCGGAATTGCTGGAAGCGCCGCCGGGTGAATTCTGGACGGTCCCGCTCGGCGCGCAGGTCGTCCGCGGCCGACCGCCGGCCCGGCTGCTGCGATTCGCGGCGATGCCGCCTCCGTTCCGCCTCGAGGTGGCGCGACCGCCCCCCGAACCGCGCACGCTGGTGAGGCCGCCGCTCCACCCGCCTCTTCTGCGTCTGGTGCCGCGGCCAGCGACGCGGGTGCGCGACCTGGGCATCGCGCGACCCGCGCTGCTGCGGCTCGACGCGGATCTGCGTCTTCCATCCGAGGTGGACCCGCTTCGCCTCGCGGCCGACGCCCCATCTCCGGCGCCCGCACGCCGCGTCCGGCCGCGCGCTCCGCTGGCCCGCGCGCCGGTGTGGCGGCTGCGACCGCGCCATTTCCGCCTCGACCCGCGCACGCACCAGCCCGGCAACGAAGGCATCGTTCCGCTCGAGCGACGCGACACCAGCTACCGCTGGGTCGTGCCGGCCTTCCGCCGCCAGTACCTCGACCCGCCCTGGATGATCCGCGATCACATCGCCTTCCTCGCGCCGGGCATGGCCGAATGGTTCTCGATGTGGTGGTTCCAGGAGTTCGACCGCAGGCCGGGGGCGAAGGACCCGCACGAGCAGGAGCAGCCCGAGGAGATCTACTGGGCGATGGAGCACCTCAAGGAGCAGATGCTCATCCGCCGGGACGTGAAGAAGGACGAGGAACCGCCCCCGGAGCAGAAGCTCGCCGCGACCTCGGTGGGGAACCCCATCGCGACCATCGAGCAGGTGCCGCTCAGCGCGCTCATCCCCGAGACGGAGTGGATCGAAATCGCCCGCCCCCACCTGCCGCCGCCCACCCTGCCTTCGGCGGCGCGCGAGGCCTATCTGCAGTGGCGCACGCTGGTCGACGCGCTAGAGGAGAGATGATCCGGTACCTGTCGCGAGGCTCAGTAGCAGTGAGCCTCGCGGACCTCAGACATCAGGCCTCAGGCAATGCCTGAAGAAGTCGTTTTCCCGAGGCCTGAGGTCCGAGGTCTGAGGCCTCGTCAGTCTTCGGCTTCCTCGTCGGAAGTCTCGACCGTCGACTCGAATTTGAAGTCGGTCATCCCCAGCGTGATGATGTCCCCGTTGCGCAAGAAGCGCCGCGGCGTCTTCTTCCCGTTGACCAGCACGCCGTTCTTCGAGCCCAGGTCGACGATCTCGAACTTGTTCCCGTCGATGGCCACGCCGGCGTGCTTGCCCGACACCGCTCCATCCATCACCCGGATGTTGTTCTCCGGCCCGCTGCCCAGGCTGACCACCTTGCCGACCAGCGGGTACACCTTCCCCTTGGTGGGCCCTTTCTGGCAGGTGAGCCGCGCCTTGGCCGCCTTGAGGCAGAAGAGGCAGATGTCCCATTCGGGCATCTGCGCGCGCTTGCACACCGGGCAGAACCGCACCGGCGGCGGCTTGGGCCGCGTCACCGCGTAGACGACCAACCCGCCGATGAGCGCCAATAGAATCACGGCGGTGACGATCCCGATCTTGATCCAGTCGATGAAGTCGGGCGTCTTCACCATCACGCTCGACCTGAGCGGGGTGGTGCCCTCGTTCTCCATCGCGATCTCGATCCTGTGGTCCTTGCCGTCGTGGTCGAGGCCGGTCTTCCACTCGATGACGTACATCTTGTTGATGTAGTCCTTGATGACGGTCAGGGCCTTGTTGATGTCGTCGACCGATGGCGCGGCCTTGTAGGTGCCGTAGGTGCGCCGCGAGATGTTCTCGAGGTTGACCAGCGACTCCTGGTCCAGCTCGGAGTGGCCGATGGAGTGGATGGGGATGCGCCGCCTGCCCGCGTCGGAGATGACCTTCTCCATGTCGGTGGCGCTGCCGGCGTCGCGGCCGTCGGAGATGACGACGATGGCCTTGGCCGACGGCAGCGTGGTGGCGGCCTGGCCGCCCTTGCCCGGCGCCGCCGCCGCGTAGAGCGAGATGGCCTGCTCCAGCCCGTCGTACAAGAGGAACGACCTGCCGGTGAAGGTGATCTTCCCGGCCTTGCCGGCCACGTCGCCTTTGTCGTCGCCGAAAGGCGCGACCGTCTCGGCCAACTCGGCGTAGTCGACCACTGCGACGACGTCCTTCTCGCCCAGGCCGTTGACGAAGGCCGCCACCGCCTTCTTCAGATCCTCCTGGATGCCCATCATGGCGCCCGAGGCCTGCACCACCACCACGATGGAGGCGCCGGTCTGGGCCGTCTCGAGCGACTCGACCCTGAGGATCTTCGAGCTGTCGGTGTTCCCGCCCTCGTAGACCTTGAAGAGATCCTGCGCCAGGTTGGGGATGGGCGAGCCCGACGAGCCGATCACGTTCACGTAGGCGCGCGCCTTGGGCCACCTGGCCTTGCTCACCTCGACCTGCTGGATGGAGAGCTGCGCACCCGCCGCCAGGGACAGCGAAGGCGCGAGCAGCGCAGCCGCGGCCAGAGTCCTCGCCAGATGCCTCGTCACGGTGCCCTTCCGTCCCCGGTTTCTCTCGGCTACTCGCGCTTCTCGCGCATGGCGCGGCACTTGAACTCGAACTCGATGTCGCCCAGCTTGATGATGTCGTTGTCGATCAGGTCGTGCTTCTGCACCTTCTCGTCGTTGACGAAGGTGCCGTTCGAGCTGTCCAGGTCGGCGATCTGGAACTCGCCGCCCTCGAAGCGGACGGTGGCGTGCTTGCGCGAGATCTTCTTGTCGGTCAACACCACCTCGCAGTCGGCCGCCGAGCCGAGCACATTCTTGCCCACGCGCAGGCGGAAGTCCTCGCCTTTGTGCGCGCCGTTGAGCGCGACGAGCCAGCCGCACACCTCGCCCTTGCGGGCCTCCTTGCCGGCCCGCCCGCCCATCTCGTTGATGTTCATCAAGGCGGTGCCGGCGCCCGAGGTCATGATGGGCATGTCCATCCCGCCACCTCTGCCGCCGGCCATCATCGCCTGCTGCATCTCCTGGCAGTAGGGGCAGATGTCCCAGCTGGGGTGCATGACGTGCCCGTTCGGACACACCTTCCCTTGCTGCTTGTCCTTCTTGAGGAAGGGCATCACCCGATCGAGAAGCTGCAGGAACACGCGGCGCCTCCTTAAGCGGGCTGGTAGAACCAGAGCTGGAACATGTTGATGTCGCGCTCGGCGGAGACCGCCCTGGCCGACATCTCCACGCTGTCATTGGTGATGAAGGTGCCGGGGACGAGGAAGTAGTGGTTGCGCCAACGGTGCTTGCGGTCGGCCTCGGTGACCTTCCACTGGCCCACCTTCTTGCCGTCGACGTTGATGTCGCAGATCTGCTCGCCGAGGATGGCGTCGAACCGCTTGATGATGATCAGGTCCTTGCCCGCCTTGAGGTTGTGGACCTGCCACTTCGCCTCGCCGCCGATATAGGCGACGCCCGAGTCGGAGACCGACTCCTTGTCGGGATAGGTGAAGGTCTGGCGGCTCTTCCACATGTCCTTCTGGCCCTCGATGCGGAACTTGTGCGACTTCTCCGACTCGTCGTTGACCAGCTGGAGGTGGTCGACGCGCACGAAGTTCGAGCCGTCGATGTTGAGCTCCTCGGGGAAGTCCTTCGAGCGCAGCACGATGTCCTTCCAGCTCATCTGCTCGCCCTTGACGTCCTTCTTGGCGGCGGGGGCCAGCTTCTCCTTGACCACCGGGGTGAGGGCCTGGTTGGAGGCGTTGAGGAAGCGCGCGATCCCCATGCAGCCGTCGGCGTCGCGGGGCCGGTCGCGCACCACCTTGGTGAGCGCCTCGAGCGCCTTCTTGTACTCGGCGAAGCCCTTGCGCGCGGCGACCTGGGGGAAGTCCTTCACGATGGCCTCGATCATCTCCCGCTCCAGCTCGACGATGCCGAGGAGCACGTCGGCGAGGTTGAAGGGGCCGATGCTGTTCGAGGCGTTGAGCATCTCGGCCGCCAGCACCGCGTTGCGCAGGTAGTTGGCCGGCTGGACGCCCATCTTGCAGAGGAGCGCGGTGAGCGAGGCCTTCTCGGAGAGGCCGTTGGCCACCTCGACGCGCAGCTGCGGGGTGGCGTGGCTGCCGGCGTAGCCCGCCACCGGCACGTAGCGCAGGTCGATCTCGCCCGGACCGGGGACGCGCGGGTCGAGCGCGTCGCGGATCTCCCGCACGCCCTCCTCGAGCCGGACGCGGCCGACCTCGAGCGCCTCGACGCCGTCGGGCTCGCGGGCCATCACCTCGATCTTCACCTTCTCCTCGATGCGCCGGTGGCCCTTGAAGCGCGGGTTCTCCTTGTAGGCGATGAAGTCGGTGGGCTCCTCGAAGTACTTGATGGCCACGTAGACGATCTGCGGAAGCTTGAGCTTGTCCGCCTCGATCACCTTCACCGCCGGGTCGTGCAAGACCAGCTCGTTGCCGCGGCCATCGATGCCGTAGCCCGGCGCCACCTCGAAGGAGAGGTCGCCGCGGCCGCGCGCCTGCACCTTGAGGCCCCCGCCCGAAACCGGCACCACCCCAGGCGTGTGCAGCACGCGATTGTGCAGGCGCCGTTTCTCCACGTGATACGCCTCGGCGGCGTTCCAATCCTCGTCGGTCGTGAAGAACCCTTCAAAGAAGTTGATACGCTTGAAGTTGGCCTGTTCCGCCATTGCATCCTCCGAAACTTCCGGCCCCTTCAGAAACAACCGATGGGGCAGTGTTGTCAAATCAGGAAAGGTCGTGCTCCCCCGAGTGCTTACTGCAGCTTTTTCGCCAGCCCGAGCCTCTGCAGCTCCTCGTCCTGGACGGCGGGAATGTCTTCCGCGCCGCCGACGCGCGCGTCCACGCCGATGCGGCCGGTCTTGCCCACGTGGAGGAATGGAACGGCCTCGTAGGTGGGCTCCGTCTCCTCGAAGACCAGCGCGTAGTGCGCGTGCGCCGGCTTCTCCGACTCGACGAGCGCCTGCACGGCGCGCAGCCGCTCGCGCGAGATCTCGGTCTTCTTCTCCGGCAGCTCGACGGTGAAGCACTGGCTGATGAAGACCGGCGGCGAGAGGACCGTGTCCTTGCCGATGGTGCTCGACTTTCCCACCACCAGGCCCGGGTAGGGCCACTCTCCTTCGTGGATCTCCGCCTTCACGCCGGCGAAGAGGCGCAGCGCCAGCTTGAGCCCCGCCGCCGTGCCGCGCAGGCGGTACAGCTCGGGGATGCGCTGGATGATCTCGCGGCGCTTCTCTTCGTCCCATCCCTCGAGCAGCGGCATGGCCAGCCAGGAGGCCAGCCACGGCAGCCACCTGGCATTGGTGATGCGCGGGTCGAAGAGCTCGTGGACGAACTCGAGGTTCTCCTCGATGCCCGAGGTGAGGTGCGCGCTGATGAGCAAGAAGCGCTGGAGGAAGTCGGCGTTCTCCTCGTCGGAGTCCTGGTAGATGCCCGGCAGGTAGTTGATCCAGGGCCGGGACGCGACCTCCACCTTGATGACGCGCGAGTCGGGCAGCTCGTCACCCTCCTCGGGGAACTGGCGCACGATGGTGAGCGCCTTGGCTTCGCTGTCGACCAGCTTGAACTCGAGCCTGGCCTGGGCGCGCTTGCGCGCCACCCGGCGCGCCTCGCCGAGCGGGAGCCCGATCAGCGGCGGAACGGTGGCGGGCGTGGTGATGGGCTGTTCGGCCATGGTGGGGTTACCCGCGATCGTAGATTTCGACGCCGATCAGGTTGGGCAGCTCGTCGTCCTGCAGCTTGACCATCTCCACGCGCAGGCGGCGTCCCTCGTCGACGATGACCAGGTCGGTGATGCGGTCGACGCCGTCCACGCCCTCCACCAGCGGGTAGAGGTCGGCCTTGCCCACCGCGCGGCCGAAGGGCCAGCCGTCGGCCTTGGGTCCGCCCTTGAGCGGGTTCAAGAGCTGCTTCACCTTCTCCTTCACGTCGGCCTTGACGCGGTCGGCGGTGGCGCCCGGCTTGAGCGAGATGGTCAATTCCAGCGAGACCGGCACCAGCCTGGGCTTGCCCACGTTGACGCGCGCCGTGATGAGGCGGCGCTTGTCGATGTAGCTGGCCACGCGGTCGATCAGGTCGCGGCTCGGCACCGCCCGCGCATCGCCGTCCTCGCGCTCCGCCTTGGGCACGAGCAAGAGCGAGATGCTGCCGTCGCTCGCCTGCACGCACTTGGCGCGCGCCACCCGGCGCGAGGCGGCCAGCGCCAGCGACTCGTAGTCCTCGGCAGTGATGGCCCGGTCGCGGTTCTTGATGGCGAAGGTGCCGCGGCGCTTGGCCTCCTCGATGGTCTCGGGGTCCGCCCCGCCCAGGGCCGGGAACGGGTTGGAGACGCTCTGCACGAACGCGATGCTCTGCTTGAGCACGGTCAAGGTATTCGCGCCGACGTTGCCCGCGACTCCTCCGCCCAGTCGGTATTCACACTTGATGGAGTCTCGACCCGTCGGCGGCACCCATCCCTTGCTCCCGTCGCCAAAAGAGATCTCGCCCTTGATCGGCTCGCACAGGTAGTGGCGCGAGTTGGGGGCCGAGTCGTAGAAGTTTTCCACCTCGTGCCAGCGGACCCAGGCCCCGTTGCCGTCCTCGTCCTGCTTGACGGACTCGGGGCCTTCGTCGAGCTCGATCTGCTCCCGGTCGCCGGACCTCGGTGCGTCGGGCTCCAGCACCCAGACGCGCGGGCCGCCGAGGATGGGCGCGGCGGCCAGCTTGAAGCTCTGGTCGATCGACCCGTCGGACGAGCCGATCACTTCCTCGACCGTCACGCCGTTGAGGGCGTCGACCGCGTTGACCAGCACCGCGCGCAAGACGGGCGGCAGGTCATAGGAGCCGCTTTCCAGCCGCGCGCGCAGCCAGAAGGCGTCGGTGTCGAAGACGTTGCGCAACTCGAAGTTCTTCGGCCCGGTGAAGGTCAAATAGCCCGAGCGCGTGAACCCGTACGTCCTGTCTTGCGGCAACAGGTCCGCCCAGCGGTTGCCGTCCCAGTACTCCCAGACGACGCGCGGGCCCTTCTGCACCACGTCGTCCTCTGCCGCGCCCGGCGCCGGACCGCCCAGCTGCTCGCTGCCGCCCTCGGCCGCGTCGTCCAGCTCGAAGTAGACATGGCAGGTGCGCTGGGGGAACCTGACATCGAAGCCCAGGTAGAAGGCGGGCGACTCGTCCTGGTCGGGGAGGAAGGGCTGGAAGTAGACGTAAGGCGTGTTGACGTCGTCGGTGTGGTCGCGGAACTGGAAGTCGTTGTAGCTCATGCAGTGCGCGATCGGTTTCGGCTCGCGCACGTACTTGAAGACCAGGCTTTTCAGGCACGGCGGTTCCAGCGGCCGGTCCTCCTTGAAGATCCAGTTCTGGCCCACCAGCTCATACGAGCCGGGCGCGCCGTAGTTGCCCGAGTTGATGCGGGCGCGGATCCAGAAGTTCTTCTGACCGCCCACCTCCGTCTCGATCATGTCGGCGGGCCGGTCGAAGCTGAGCGCGCCGTTGCGCGTGAACGCGCCGGTCGAGTCGAGGAAGTCGTACTGGCCCTGCACGCCGGACACGCCCATGGGAGTGGTCTTGCCCAGCTCGGCCCACTTCCGGCCGTTCCAGTACTCCCAGATCACCACCAGATCCGGGCTGCCCTCGGGGCTGGGAACCACGCTGGGCTCGACGAGCTGCGCCTCGATGCGGATGCGCGCCTCGGGGGCGGCGAACAGCTCCTTGTGGCCGAGGTAGAGGGCGCAGTCGAACTTGGGCTCCTCGCCGAAGGGGTGGAAGCTCTTCCCCTGATCGACGGGGAGGAAGATGTAATTGCCGATGTTGACGAAGGCATTCTCGGGCGCCATGCCCTCGCCGAGGATCTCGATGCGCAGGGAGACGTTGTCGAGTTGCACGCTGGCCGGGTCCTTCAACGGCTCGGCCAGCTTGCCGCGCACCCAGTACGTCTCGACGTTGTTGACGATCTGCTTCTCGATGCCGGGGTGGCTGCCGAAGCTGAGGCGGCGCGCGTCGCCCTCGGCGCGGTTCACCGTCATGTCGCGCCAGTGCTTGCCGTCGAAGAACTGCCACTCGGTGATGGTGGGAACGCGCGGCCCGCTCGACCCGGGCATGGCCTCGAAGAACAGGTCGACCGCGGCCTCTTCGTTGAAGGCGTTGAGCCGGTCGTCGCCGAGATAGAGGAAGCGCTCCACTTCCTGAACGCCGGTGAAGAGCGGCTCGCGCGCCTCGCCAGAGGCCAGCGCCTCGGTGTGATCGGCCACGGTGGCGCGGTGGCTCGAGGCGGCGCGCGCGACGTGGATGGGGAGGAGCGCGATGTCGCGCAGCGTCTCGAAGGTGACCGGGTCGCCCCCGCCGGTCTGCAGCGTGGCCACCTGCGTGCCGGCCTTGACCACCAATTCGCCCTCAACGCCCTCGCTGGGCGTGAGCTCCAGCACCACCTTGGCCGGCTCGGGCGGCTTGAGGCGCACGCCGATGAGGTCGAGGAAGGTGAGGAAGTTCTTCTCCGGCACCTTGTTGAGCCGGTAGATGACCATCTCGGTCATCCACGCATAGAGCTCGAGCAGGGTGACGCCGGGGTCCGAGGCGTTGTGGTTGGTCCACTCGGGGCAGTAGCGGGGAATGAGGCGGACGGCCTCGTCCACGATCTGCTTCCAGGAGCGGTCGTCGAGGTTCGGAACCGGCAGGGACATGATGAAGACCTCTTGCTGCGAAGATGCGGATCTAGCTGCCCGTCAGATAGAACGGGAACACCAGGTTGTGGATGCTGTTGGTGGCGCGGATCTCGTAGCGCACGTCGACGAGGATCCGCTCCGCCGAGTCGGGGTCGGGCATGGCCTCGACCTCGATGTTGCGGATGCGGTGCTCGTGCTTGGCGAGCGCTTCTTCGACGTGGTGGCCGACCAGCGTCTGCGTCGAGGTGTTGTTGGGGGCGAAGACGAAGTCGTGGATGCGGCAGCCCCACTCGGGGCGCATCTGCCGCTCGCCCAGCGCGGTGCCGATGATGATGCGCACCGACTCCTCGATATTGCTCTCGTACTTGCTGAGCTGGATGCCGCCGTTGGGGCCGACGGAGAAGGGGAATTTGAAACCTACGCCGAGAAAATTGCTCATGCTGCCCGCCCGGTCCCGATGTCTTTCGCGGCTATGCGGCCGCGATCCCTACTTCCACCACTCTTTTGCAGTTGGGGCAGGTGATGATCGCGCGGCCCTGCCCTTCTTCCACGGTCAGCCGGTCGGGCGAATTGCACTCGGGACAGATGAGTCCGTTGGTGCGCCCCGCGTTGACCGCCTCGATGATCTCGTACCAGACGGACTCGAGCGAGGCCAAACGATCTTCGGCATGCTCATCCATGTCGGCTGGCCCCCTTTCGACGTACCACGACCATCTCAGCTTGACGCTGCTTGCTTACCGAACACGCTCTCGGGAGGCCGAGAGATATCGCACGGGCGGGGCTTCGATCAAGAGGGAGGTGGAGCGGGCCTTAGACCTCGGGCCTCAGGCCTCAGACCTCGGGCCTCAGGTAGAAGCCTCCCCAGAGTCCCTCGCGGGACTAGCATTGAGGTCTGAGGCCTGAGGTCCGAGGCCTTCTCTAATTGGGCTTGAACAATAGGCGGACCGTCATGCCGTTCTCCTGCCCGGGCCGCTTCAGCTCCAGCACCGTCATTTTCCGCTCGACTTTCATGCCGGCCACCGGCGTGCGGCCGCGCGAAGGGCCATCGACGGAAGCGATGGCCCAGGGGACGGAGTTGATCTTCATGGTCATGGTCCCGCTCGCGACCGCGTAGTCGAGCGCCACCTTGAACTGGGTCGAGTCGTCGCCCACCTCGATGGTGCCGCTCTCCGCCGTCACCGGCAGGTTGAACGCGCCCACCTGCTTGGGCAGCGCGTTGCCCGCGTAGACGACCGGCACGTTGGGCCCGGGGTTGAGCGTCAGCACCCCGAGCGTCTTGCCCGAGGCGATCTGCTTGCGGGGCGCGGGCTTCTCCTCGGCCGGTCTTGCCTCCTTCTTCGAAGCCGGGGCAGGCTTCTCCTCGACGGGCGCGAGCGTGGCCTTCTTCTCCTCGGGCGGCGGGGCCGGCTTGTCTTCGGGCGCGGTGCCGTTGGAGATGCCGTTCTTGTCTGCCTGCTCTTGCTCCGTGGGCAGGCCCTTCCGCGCTGCCTTGCGCGGCGAGGGCGCCTCGTCGGCGAGCGCGAAGATGAGGATGGCGATGATGCCGCCGAAGGCCACCAGGCCCCCGATGCCGAGCGCGATCCACGTCCCCTTGTTGCTCTTCTTCGGCGCCGACTTGTCCGGCCGCGTGCGCGTGCGCACCACACCCTGTTGCGCCTCTTGCAGCTTGGCCATCGCCTCTTCGTGCGCGGCCTGCGACTCCTCGGCGGTCATGATGTTCGTGCTGCCCTGTTTGATCGGCCCGGGCTTTCTGGCGGCGGCGCGCGGCGAGCCGTTGTTCAACATCATGGTGGGCATCGTGTCGCCGGGCATGACCGGCTTGCGCGCCGGAGGAGGCGGCGGCGCCTGGCCGGGCTCGAGCATGGCCGTCCCGCCGGGCGCCTCGCCGCCGGCGGCAGGCGCCGGCGCGGGCGGAAGTTCGCCCGTGTCGATGAGCGTGTCGCCGGCGCCCTCCGGTTTAATCATCTGCGCCGGGGGCAGCGGACGCAGAGCGGGCCGGGCCGCCCCGCCCGCGGGCGGAGCCTTGGACGGCGTGATCGGCGGCCTTCTGGGCGGCGCGTTGGGAAGCATCATCGTCGAGCCGGCCGGCGCCTCGCCCTCGGGCGTCGTCGAGGCGGGCCACGCCGCGGGCTTTAGCGGCGTGTGCGCCGGCGCCGCCTTGGGAGGCGTACGCTTCGGGCCCGGCGTCGCCAGCTTCATGGAGTCGGAGTCCATGAGCAGTTTCTGCTCTTCCTCCAGTTGCTGGCGGAAGATGCGCGCCATGAACTGCCCCAGCCGTTCGGGCGGCCGCGGCAACACGATGCGGCGCAGGTCGTCCTGCATCTCCGCCGCGTCGGCGTAGCGGCGGTCGCGATCCTTGGCCAGCGCCTTGGCGACGATGGGATCGAAGGGCGCATAGGAAGGGTCGTACTGGCTGGGCGGCGGCGGTTCGTGGCGCTGCACCGCCTCGAGCGTGAGGACGATGTTGTTCTTGTGGAAGGGGTTGATGCCCGTGAGCATCTCGTAGAGCGTGATGCCGATGGGGAAGATGTCGGAGCGCTTGTCGAGCTTCTTCGCCAGCGACTGCTCCGGGCTCATGTAGACGAACTTGCCCTTGATCATTCCGGCTTCGGTCTTGACGGTGCTCATCTCGCTCTTGGCGATGCCGAAGTCGATGATCTTCACGTCTCCCGTGTAGGAGATGAGCACGTTCTGCGGATTGAGATCGCGATGGACCAGATTCAGGCTGCGCCCGGACATGTCGGTGAGGTTGTGCGCGTAGCTGGCCCCGTCGCAGATCTGCTCGGCGATGAGCCGGCACAGCTCGGAGGGCACCTTCTCCTTGCGCTTCATGGCCGCGTCGATGACGTCGCGCAGGCTCTTGCCCTGCACGTACTCCATGGCGATGAAGTAGCTCCTCTCCTGCTCGCCCAGCTCGTAGACCTGGACGATGTTGCGGTGGTTCATCTGCGCCGCGAGGCGCGCTTCGCCCAGGAAGGCCTCGATGAACTCCTTGTTCTCGGTGAGGTGGGAGAGGATCTTCTTCACCACCAGGATCTTCTGAAAGCCCGCCGGACCCTGTTGCTTGGCGAGAAAAATCTCGCCCATGCCGCCGGCGGCAAGCTTTTTCATGAGGAAGTATTTGCCGTATATGAATCCGACTTCCCTGGCTGCTTCCGGCATCGATCGGTTCCCCACCCGTCTAGTCCGCGACGGCGACCATGCGGACGCACTTCGCTGGAGCGCGGAAGCGTAGCTTGCGCTTCGCGCATGGGTCAAGACAACGCGGAAGGCCAAGGCGGCCAGGTGCGCTTCACTCCTGCGCAAATATCGAGGCCGCACCTTGTCGCACACGCCTCGGCTCTCGTTGACGAGAGCCGCATTGCTTCGCTAACCTGACCCGGCCGCGCGCTCCGCCACACCCTCACCGACCGAGCTCGAAGGACCTATCCTCATGCCGTCGTTGCGCATCCTCACTGGATCCTTGGAGAACCAGGACATCGAGCTCACTCCCGACCCCATGACCGTGGGGCGCAGCTCGGCGTGCAACATCCGCATCGGCGACGCGGGAGTCTCCTCCAAGCACGCCAAGATCTGGTGCGAGGACGGCCACTACTTCCTCATGGACCTGGGGTCCACCAACGGCACCTTCGTCAACGACAAGGACGTCCTCCGCGAGGAGCTCAACGACGGCGACGTGATCATCTTCGGCATGACCAAGGCGGCCTTCGTCGCCGACAAGCCGAAGCCGCGCGTCAACCCGGCCCGCGCCGGCGCCGCGCCGGGACGCGGGGCCGCCGTGCCGGCAGCAGCGCAGCGTGCCGTCTCGGCGCCGGGTCGCGGCGCGCCGGCCGCCAGCGCGCGGAGCGGAGCGACTCCTGCCACGCAGGCCGAGGAGCGCGGGGGCTTCGTCACCGACCAGCCCCGCCCCCCCGCCCAGCCTGCGCTGCGCGCCGAGGTCAAGACCGCCGACGAGCTGGAGATCGCCACGTTGCGCGGCAAGGTGGCCTTCTTCGAGGAGGAGAGCCGCAAGCTCAAGGCGCAAATGAAGCAGGTGCAGGAGCAGGTCGCGCACGACGCGGCCGCCGGCGCGCGCGCCGACGCGGAGAAGATCCGCGGCCTCCTCAAGCAGCGCGAAGAGGAGATGAAGAGGCTGCAGAAGGAGCTGGACGAGAAGGAGACGTACTACTCGCCGGCCGAGCTGGAGCGGGAGCGCAAGCGCATGGAGGCTGCTATCGAGGCCGACCGCCGGCGCGAGACGGAAACGCTGCAGCGTCAGCTCAAGGAGCTGGAGCACCGGGTGGCCATCCGCGGCGCCGAGAGCGAGACGGTGGCGCGCCAGCTCAAGGAGAAGGACGACCTCATCAAGATGCTCTCCGAGCGCGAGGACGAGGTCCAGAGCGAGATCAAGTCGCGCGAGGTGAAGATCGGCGCGCTGCAGGAGGAGCTAAAGGCGCTCAAGGACGCCTCCAACACCGCCGCCGGCAAGGAAAAGGAGCTGAACGACAAGCTCAAGCAGAAGAACACGCAGCTGGCGCAGTTGGGCAAGGAGCGCGGCGAGCTGGTGCAGGAGCTGGCCAAGGCCCGGCAGATCATCGCCAAGGTGGGGGGCGCCGAGGAGGCCGCCGCCGCCGTCGAGGAGCAGCACCGCGCCACCCAGGCGATGCAGGACCGGATCACCGGGCTGGAAGCGGAGGTGGCCAAGGCCAGGGACGCGGCGAGCGTGATCGGCGGCAAGCTCGACACGGCGGAGGCCGCCCAGCGAGATCTCAAGACACAGCTCGCGGAGCTGGAAGCGCAGATGGCCGACGCGCTGGATGCCAAGATGAAGGTCGACTCGCAGCTCTCGGAGCTGTTGCGCAAGTCGGGCAGCGCCGATCAGCACGAGAAGCAGATGGCCATGCTCGAGGCCGACCGCGACGCGCGCGCCGCCGAGGCCAAGGCGGCCACCGAGGCGCTCGCCTCCGCCGAGGGGCAGCTGGCCAGGATCCGCGGCACCTACGAGGACATCATCCACGAGCGCGACGAACTGCAGGCCAAGGTGGAGTCGCTCAGCTCGGACGCGCGCGTGGCCGCCCAGGGCTCGCAGCTCACCGGCGACTGGGAGGCCCGCTACAAGAGCGCCGCCGACCAGATCAACGAGATGAAGCCGCAGCTCGCCAAGATGAAGGTCGAGCTGGCGCAGGCCAGGGAGGCGGCGGCCAAGGGCGGCGGCGGGGCGACGGTCGACGAGGGCCTGCTCGAGCTGGCCTGTTCGCGCGCCGACCTGCATGGCGGCCTCGTGCAGCAGATGCTCGAAGGCGTGAACAACTCCGTCTCGCTCTTGCGGCGCAACTCCGAGCTCATGCGCGGGTACGTCGAGGACTGCGGCCTGTTGGCCAACGCCGTGCGCAAGGTCGACTACACGCGCCTCGAGCCGGAGCAGCAGCAGATGCTGATCGAGCTGGTCGACCAGACCCAGCCCGACGTGATCATCAAGAACATGCAGGGCATCTCGGAGGAGAACGCCGAGAGCATCCTCAACGCCAAGAAGCTCATCCTCGACTACTCCGACGCGTTCAAGAAGGAAGACGCCGCCGGAGTGGAGATGGAAGCCGCGATGGCCAAGGCGCAGGGCCTGCTCCACGCCACCGATCCCGACGCGGACATCGCGGTGAAGATCGAGGCGGTGCTGCCGGCCATCGAGGTCCTGAAGGACGAGGCGGTGCTCTTCGCCTTTGCGCTGCTCCGCGAGGTGAAGCAGTTCACCCCCGAGGAGGGCGACAAGCCCACCGTCAAGGTGACTACCGACGGCCTGAGCGTCACCTTCACCGCCTCGCCGCTCGATACCAGGATCAAGGACCGCTACCGCGACCCGCCCGACCCGCAGTCGCGCCTGGTGCGCGGCTTTGCCCAGGACCGGTGCGGCGGCAAGGTCGAAGTCAAGGACGACCAGGGCAAGAGTGCCCTGGTCGTCACGCTCAAGGCGAAAATCTAGCCGCCCCCAAGGGACACCATGAACAACCGCTTGCTTGCTCTCTTCCTACCACTGCTCCCGGCTTGCGGCGGCGCTCCCCTCAAGCCGCTGCCGGCGTACTACGAGGCGGCCAACGTCGATCACCCGATGTTCCTGCGCTCGCGCTTCGTCACTGGCGTGGGCATCTCCACCGCTACCCCGGGCGAGGCGGACGAGCGGGCCAAGGCGCAGGTGAGCACGCAGATCTCCGCCCAGCTGCAGAGCGAGACCAGCTCCTTCCAGCAGTACACCTCGACGACCGGCGACACGACCGAGAACGTTACCAACAAGGTCTCGGTGCGCAGCAGCTTCGATCGCGCCGACCTCATCCGCATCGTCGAGCACGAGCGGCAGGGCGACACCTTCTACTCCTTCGCGGCGCTCGATCGCGCCGCCGCCGACCGCGAGCTGGCCGCCGGAACGACCGCCGATCTGGCCAGCTTCAGGGCCGCCGCCGAGAGCGCCCGCCGCGCGCGCGCCGAGCAGGACAGCGGCGTCTTCTCCACCGCCGCCGCCGAGGCGGCGCACCTCCGGCCTCGACTCGATTCGGCCTTCATCGTGCGTCGCGCGCTGGCGGGGCGGGCGGCGGAAGAAGCGGAGTACGTGCAGCTCCGCAACGAGTTGCTCGCGCTGCTCGAACAGGCCAGGGCGAACCGCGTGGTGGGCGTGGTGTTCAAGTCGAGCGGCAGCGCGCACCTCGCTGACTACACCGTCAACGCCGTCAAGCGGCTCGGGCTGCGCCCCGACTCCGCCCCTTGCGAGAAGCGCTCGGCAAAGGACCAGACCGACGCCACGCAGCTCGAGGTCGCCCCCGAGGAGAACTGCAGGGAAGGCAGCCTGGGCGAGCGCTGCGAAGTGGTGGTGCGCCTCACCGCGCTGGCCTGCGCGGGCGGCACCTCGGGCGCCGGCACGGTGGCGATGGTGCGCGGCGTCCACCCCAGCGACCGCGACAAGGCGCGCAAGTCGGCGTGGGACAAGGTCACGCCGGAGGCCATCGAGGTCGCCGTCCGCGAGGCGCTCAAGAGCGCCATCCAGATCGGGGAGTGAATCTTCATGAAGATCCTCATTTCAGCACCCCGAGATGCGGCTGGTGCTCATCGACGTCGAGTCCGACGCGCAGAAGGCGCAGGAGTTCGCGGCGAAGATGGGGATCGACGGGCCGGCCATCCTCGACAAGTTCGAGCAGATCGCCAGGACGTACGGCGTGTCGGACGCGAAGAGCGCCGGCGGCAAGGAGACCACCTCGCTGCCGCGGACTTTCCTCGTCGACCAGATGGGGAAGGTGCGCGCCATCTACCGCGAGGAAGGGAGCGACCTGGAAGAGGTCATCGAAGCCGACCTCGCCGCGTCGAAGACCGCCGCGCGGCCCGCGTCGGCCGAGAGGTAAGGCTTTCGGGCTCGGGACCGGGTTCGTGTACGTTGACGGGGACGCGGACGGGTACGGTTCACGTACCACGGTCCGTGGGACGTTCACGTTCCCGTCCCCGTCCCCGTACCCATGAACGTACACGCACCCGGTCCCGCGCCCGATCAGTGCGACTTCAAACGATGTTACTGGGCGTTGATCTGCACCCTCGAATTGGGCGGCACGTTGCAGCGCGGGTTCATCGGCTTGACCTTGGAGAGATTCGGGAACGACTGGTCCACCGCGCACGAGTCGAGCACCTGCCCCTGCGCGTTGACCACCGTGCAGCCGAGCCCGGCGCGGACCCCTTGGTTGGTGCCCGCGCTCACCGTCAGCATGCAGCCGCCGACCTTCTGGATCTCCACCACGTCGCCCGGAATGAAGTTGTTGGGCTGGAAGATGGTCGAGATGGCGTACTTGCCGTAGTCGCCCTGCTCGGGCGCCTGCACGCGGATGTACACCTCGCCGGGATTGTCGATGTCCTTGGTGACCGCGGCGCCGCTGATCTTCTCGCCCTCGTCGTCGACGTTGCGCATGATGTACGCCGCCACTCTCGAGCCGCGCGGCGGCTGCAGCACCTTGAAGGTGATGGTCAGCTTGCCCTTTTCCTTGAAGTTCGCCTTGTAGAAGTGGAACTGCTTGCTCTTGGCGTAATCCACGTCGGCAGTCTTGCTGTCGGAGGGGAGCTTCAACTCCTCGGCGCCCTCGAGCGAGCAGGCCGGCCCGCCGTTCTTGCACGTGTCGCCCTGCTTGAAGCCGGTCTGCAGCCGGTAGCGGCCCGCGTCGCCCGCCTCGTTGGCGAAGACCTTGACGAAGTAGTCGCCCGGCGGGGCGTCCTTTTTGGTCAGGCCCGCCACCGGGTCGATCTTCTCCGGAGCGCCCTGCGGCGGCACCAGCTCGGCGCTGATGTTCGCGCCCTGCGGGTCGAACTTCACCGCCAGCTCTCCTTCGGCCGCGAGCGGGATCTTCCAGTAGCAGGTGCGGCGCTGCGCCGAGTAGTCGACCGCGTCCTCGACGTTGCCCTTGTCGGCGGGCAGCTCGCGCGCCGTCGCCTGCGTCTTGCACGCCGTCTGCGCCGCGTCGGGATCCTGCGGCTTGAAGACGGGCATGAGCTTGAAGCGGGTCGGCTCGCCGCTCCGCCACGCTTCGTGCACCACGACGTAGTAGGTACCGGGCTGCAGGTCCTGCACGGTCAGCTTCTTGTCCGCCTGCTGCGCGGTACTGGCCAGTGGCACGTTGCCGTCGCCGTAGACGTCGATGTTGAGCTGCGCGTTGGCGTTCGACGGCTTGGCGGTGACGATGAGCGCGCCGGCGGCCGGCAGCTCGAAGCGGAAGCCCTGCGCGAAGGCGTCGTTACCCTGTGGATCGAGCGTGCCTTCGTTGATCTTGTTCAACTGGCCGTCCTTGGACTGCTCGCGGAAGTGGTATGACGGCCCTCCGTAGAGGGGATTGAGCCGGACGCAGCCGCTGCCGGTCGCGGCGAATGCGGCCGCCAGGAAAGTGGCGACGGTCTTCATCGGCGGAGTCCTTTCCGGGTTGCTACTCGAGCCCATATTTCTTGGGGTTGTTGGAGATTACCGCCGCGGCGAGGATCTGGGGCACATATTCGAGCGTCTCCTGCGGCAGCTTCTTGAGCCGGTACAGGTGCCAGAAGTCGCGCTTCTCCTTGCGGAAGCCGCCGGGCTCCTGGGCCACCTCGTGCAGCACCCTGCGCATGCCCGCCTCGCCCTTGTTGTAGGAGGCGATGGCCAGCATGAACGAGTCTTCACCGAAGTCGGCGAGAAGGTTTGCCAGGTAGTGGGCCGCGGCGCGCGTCTCCTTCTGCGCGTCGATGCGCTGGTCGACCGAGCTGTCGACGCGCAGGCCGTAGCTGCGCGCGGTGGGCGCCATGAACTGCCACATGCCGCGGGCGCCGGAAGGGTTGTCGGCCAGCGGGTCGAACTGCGACTCGGTCCACGCCACGTAGGCCATCTCCTCGGGGAGGCCGCGGGCGGAGAACTCCTTGATGATCATCGGCCAGTACTTCTGCTTGCGCGCGTAGACGGTCCTGGTGTTGGAGCGCGAGACGGTCTGCTGGATGTGGTGCTTGAGCCGCTCCTTGAAGAGGGGCGGGACCAGGTAGGTGCTGGCCGAGAACTTGGAGAGGATGCGGCGGATCTCCCGATCCAGCTCGTCGCCCTGGTTCTCCACCTTCTCCGCGGCGGCCTTGTCCTTCTGCTCCAGCTCCCCGATGGTCTGCTGCGCCTTGCCGGTCAAAAGCGTGAGCTGGTCCTCGAGCGCCGCCAGCTTGTCGGGGTCGCTCTCGATCTGCATGGCCAGCTGGATCTTCTGGATCTGCCTGTCGAGGTTTCCCTTCCGGTGAAGGATCTTTTCCAGCTGCTCCTTTTGCTGCCAGATGACCAGGCCGAGAGCGCCGAAGCCCGCGAACGCGAGCAGGAGGATGGTGAGGACGATCTTCGCCGTCTTCTTCGAGTCTCTCTTCTGGGTGACGGCCTCCACCTTCTCCAAGGCGTCGGCCATGATGAACATCGTCTGGCCCGAGGGCTGCCCGCCCGACATGGCGCGCGCCCGGGAGATCTTCAGTTGCGCCTCGCGCGCCAGCGAAGCCGCGCCGCCCGGGATCTCCGCCTTGCGCGCCAGCGGCGGCTGCCCGTACGGCGCCTGCAGCGGCTGCCCGTAGCCGCGCTGCTCGCCGTTCATGCTCATGACGCCCACGGCCGCCGCCATCGGGTCGTCGATCTCGAAGCGCACCTCGGGGCCGCCCTGCGCGCCGAAGACGATCTTGTCGCCCGACTTGAGCTTCTGCTGCCGGACGAGCTTGCCGTTGACCAGCGTGCCGTTGCTCGAGCCGGTGTCGACCACCAGGTAATACCCGTTGTCGAAGCGGATCTCGGCGTGGTGCGCGGAGACCTTCGCGTCGAGCCGCGCGTCGAAGCGCACGTCGCAGTCGGCGCCGCGGCCGATGCGGATGACCGCCTTGGGCGAGGTCGAGGAGGTGCCCCGCAGGCTGCCGCTGATGTGGGTCAGGCGAACCATGTCGCGTCAGGAGCCGCTCTTCTGCGCGATCTCGGTGGTCTCGAGCGCTTCCTGGTAGTACTCGGCGGTCTTCTCCCTCGCCTTCACCTGGCCGAGCGACTGCTCGAGGGCGGCGGAGACCGACTCGCACGAGGGCCCGGGCACGCACAGGACCTTGATCGACACCTCTCCGTTGGGGAGGATGGTGATCTCCATCTTCTGCTTGTCGGCCACGCGCTCTTTCCCCCGATGGAACCTACCACTTCGAGACGGCGAGCTTGATGGTGCCGTCCGCCTCGACGTGCTCCTCGTCGAGGCTGAAGCCCTGCTTGGCCACCTCGGCCTTCACCTTGTGCTTGGCGTAGCACTGGATGACGCGCTGCTGGATCTTCTCCGCTTCTTCGTTGGTCTCTTCCTCGATGCCCCACCAGTCAGCCACCAGCTTGTAGGTGCCTTCCTCGGTGAGCTGCAGCCCGATGTCATAGCTCCTCGACGCCTTGATTCTCGCCTCGGCAGTGAGCGTCGAACCCTTCCAGCCGCGCACCTTGACCAGCTGGTCCTCGGTGGCTTCCTCGAACTCCATCCCCAGCTCCGCCAGCGCGGCCTTGAGGGCCACCAGATCGTTGATCCTGGTCTCGACCTGGGTGAAGTGACTCACGCGGGCTTCCCCTTGGGCTGGTCGATGTCGAGCGCGCGCCCGCCGTCGCGCTGCTCGGTTTCGTACGAGGAGGACGCGGGCCGCGCGCGCGTGCGGCACCAGGTGCGCAGGGTGGCGATCTTCTCTTTCATCGTCTTGGAGAGGGGGACCGTTTCCTGGAGGGAATGGACCACGCCCTCGCTCGAGAGCACGCCTGCCGACCCGCGCCGGTCGTACTCGTCGAACAACGCCGAGACCACCGCCTGCTCGATCTCGGCGCCGGTCATTCCCTCGGCCTTCTCGGCGAGCAGGTCGAGGTTGAACTGCGCGGGATCGCGGCCGCGGCGCTTGACGTGGATGTGGAAGATCTCCTTGCGCTCGGGCAAGGAGGGCAGGTCGACGAAGAAGATCTCGTCGAAGCGCCCCTTGCGCATCATCTCCGGCGGAAGCTCGTCGACGTTGTTGGCGGTGGCGATGACGAACACCGGGCTGGTCTTCTCCTGCAGCCAGGTGATGAAGCTGCCGAAGACGCGCGCCGCGGTCCCGGCGTCGCTCTGGTTGGAGGAGCCGGTGCCGGAAAAGCCCTTCTCCAACTCGTCCACCCAGAGGATGGAGGGCGCCACCGCCTCGGCCATCTGGATGGCGCGCCGCATGTTCTCTTCCGAAGACCCGACGATGCCCGCAAAGACCTTCCCCACGTCGAGCCGCAAGAGCGGCAGCCGCCACGACGCTCCCACCGCCTTGGCGGTGAGCGACTTGCCGCCGCCGGGGATGCCGACCATGAGGATGCCCTTGGGCCGCGGCAGGCCGAACTGGCGCGCCTCCTCGCTGAAGGCGGCCTGGCGCTTGCGCAGCCAGCTCTTGAGGAGGTCGAGGCCGCCGATGTTGTCCATCTTCTCCTGCGTGCGGAAGAACTCCAGCACGCCGCTCTTGCGGACGATGCGCTCCTTCTCGGAGAGGATGACGTCGATGTCGAAGGTGCCGGTCTGCACCAGGGACTTGGCGAAGACGTTCTCCGCCTCGTCGGCGGTGAGGCCCAGCGCCGCCTCGATGACGTGCTCGCGCTCCTGGCCGGCGGGCGGCGTCTTGTTGGGCACCATGCTCATGACGCGGTCGAGGATGGTGCCGATCTCCGCCAGTTCCGGCAGCGGGTACTCGACCACCGCCACTTCCTTGTCCAGCTCGGGCGGGATCTGCAACAGCGGGGAGATCATGAAGACGGTCTTGAGCGTCTCCTTGAGATTGCGCGCCAGGTCGCGCAAGAGGCGCACCACCTCGGGGTTCTTCTGGAAGGCGTGCAGGTCGCGCAGGATGAAGACCGCGCGCTCGTCCTTCTTCGCCTCGAGCACGAAGCGCAGCGCCTTGAGCGGATCCTTCGAGTCGCCCTGCGGCTCGGACCCGACCCGCACGCCCTCGGTCACGCTCCAGGTGTAGATCTTCGTCTTGTAGCTCTTCTCCCGCTCGCGGGAGTGCAGCACGTCGGCGATGCTCTTCTCGACGCGCTTCTCCTCGCTGCTCAAGATGTAGATGAGCGGGTAGCGGGCCCGCATGAGGTGCTCGATGTCCTTGTCGACGCGCCGCAACTGCGCCTGGCGCTGGACGTCCTCGGCCACTTCGCGCGGCTGCGATGAAAGCGCCATGGCCGGAGCGGGTGCGGCGGCCATGATCGGCTTCTTGGAGGCGCCGAAAGGATCGGCCTCGGTGGGAACCATGGGAATGGGTACGGTAGCATGCGGAAGCGATCAAACCCAAGTTCGTCCGGTTGCCGCTGGAACGTCTTTGGGGTTACCGTCCCTCTGTGGATTTCACTTCGCACCAGGCGCCCATGGCGCTGCAGCGGCTCAAAGATCAGGGCGGCTTCAACGGAGACCGCATCGAGTCGTGCGCCATGCCCACCGTCTTCGCCAGCGGTTCCGACTGGCTCAAGACGGTGGTGGAGAAGAGCGATCTGGCGGAAGGCAACCTGGCCGGGACGCGCATCCGCGAGACGACCTTCGCGCATACCGGGCTGCGCAAGGCGCGGCTGCGCGGGTCGCGGCTCGAGCGCGTCGAGATGTACTTCTGCGATCTCAACGAGATGGACGCGGGCCAACTCTCGGCCCGCCGGCTGAAGATCCACGGCTGCGAAGCGATGAACGCGGTCTTCTCGGGAGCGCAGCTGTCGGTGGTCCGGTTCGAGGACACCAAGCTCTATCGCGCGCGCTTCGACGGCGCGTTGCTCGTTCGCGTCCTCTTCGCCGACGCGCGGCTCGGGGCGGTCTCGATGGAGAAGGCCGACTTCTCCGGCGCGCGCCTCGTCGACGTCTCGCTGCGCGGCGCGAATCTGATGGGCGCGTCGTTCGCGCGCGCGACGCTGCTCGGCGTCGACCTGCGCGACGCGGCGCTGGCCGGGGCGGACTTCAGCGGCTCGACGGCCATCGGCTGCCACTTTCCCGCGGGCTTCACGCCATGAGCGACAACCCGCGCAACGATCAGGACCCGGCCGCGCAGGTGGCCAACGAGCTGCGCGCGCGTCTGCGCGGCATGGGCTCCGACGAATTGGTCGAGCTGGCGGCGCAACTCTTGACGACCTACGTGATCGAGGGCGTCCTCCCGCTCGCGCGCGCGGGCGAGAGCGCGGACATCGCCGCCGACACGGTGGGCGAGGAGAGCTTCGCGCAGATGCTCAAGCGGCTCAAGGCCGGCCGGAAGGACCCGGTGCTGGAGCGGTTCATCATCGACGGCGAGAACATCTCGGTGCGCATCGACGGCCAGGGCGTGCTGCCCATCAGCGAGTATCGCCGGCCCGTCGGGCCGCCGGCCGCGGCAGGCGTGACCGTGCAGTCGGTGCAGCCGCGGCGCGAGAGCGTGCCGGGCGCGGCGACGAGCATCTACAACCGATCGCTCTACCAGCCCGAGCAGCCCCCGCCGGCCCGCACCGCCGCGCCTCAGCAGCCCGCCTCACAGCCGCCGCAGCAGCCCGCCTCACAGCCGCCGCAGCAGCGGCCCGCAGCGCCCCAGCAGCCCGGCCAGCCGCAGCAGCAGCCCGGACCCGGCCAGAAGAAGCCCGAGGAGCCGAAGAGCGATCGCTTCTCGCTCATCGAGCTGGAGTAGGCGCGCCCCGCACGCGCAGGTAGACCAGCGCCGCGCACGCCGCGCCGCAGATGGCGCCGGCCGCAGGTCCCACGGCGGCAAAGCCGAGCAGCGCCGCCGGCTGCGCGATGGCCGCGGCGGCTGCCAGCGAGGAGAGCGGGTCCTGCGAGGGTCCTGAGAGAAGCTCGCCCGCCACCCACGGCGCCGCGGCGAGGGCCGGCGGGCCGATGAGGCAGAACCAGACCGCGTCGGCGTCGAGCGACAGCGACGCCACCTGCGCCAACGCCGAGGCGGCCGAGATGGCGGCCGCGGCCAGCACGCAGAGCGTCTCCACCGATCCCCGCACGATGGGCGCGAAGGCGCGGCGGGCGGTCAGCGAGGCGACGGTGAACCAGGTGGGCGCGACGAGCGCAGCGGCCATCGCGCAGAAGAGGACGAGGAGCGCTATGAGCAGCATGGCTCTCCGCGCAGGGCGAGGTACGTGCCCGCGGCGGAGAGTCCCACGAGAGCGGCGCGAGTTGCAACGACGACCCAACCAGAACCAGGACCAAGGCCAGGACCTCGACCAGCACCAGGACCTCGACCAGCACCAGGACCTCGACCAGCACCAGGACCTCGACCAGGATCAGGACGAGGTTCTGGTTCTCGTTCTCGTTCTGGATCTGGTTTAGGTTCTCGTTCTGGTTCTGGTTTCAGGTTCGGGTTTCGGCTACCTCTCCGCCCGCCCCTTCTGCGCAACCACCGGCTGCTTGCGGTGGATGACCAGCGTGCGCTGCGACTGCAGATCGTCGCCCTCGCGCGCGATGATCACCACGGTGCTGTTGCCCGGCTTGAGCGGCAGGTCGGCGTTGAAGTCGAGCTGCGTCGGCCCGCTCACATTTTGCGTCTGGCCGGCCTTCTTCGCCGTGCGGAAGAAGACCTTGCGGTAGTCGTTCTCGTGCTGGATGAAGATTTGGAGATCGCGCATGCCGTTGGCGTCGGCCGCGCTGCCCACGATGGGGAAGTGGTCCAGCTCGGTCTCGACGCCGCCGCGGCTGGTGTCGACGTTGGCCAGCCGGATGGTGGGCGGCTCGCTCTGCACGATCTCGGTCACGCCCTTCGCGCTGGGCCGCGCGCCCGCCGCATCCTTCCCCGCGGCCATCGGCAAGAAGCCCGTGCGGCCCTTCTGCCACTCGACGCGGTAGAACGCGCCCACCTTCCCACGCACCGCCAGCACCGTGCCCTTCTTCACGCTCGCCAGCCTCTCGCCCGCCGCCTGCGCGCTGGCCAGCAAGTTGGTGTCGACCTGCACGCGCACCGCGGACGCGCTCGGCAGTGCCGCCGCGGCTGGCCCCGCCGGGAGCAAGAGCTTGTCGCGCTGCGCCTCGTACAATTCCTTGTCGCCCACCTCGAGCCGCACCGGCACCGCCTCCTCCAGCGGCTTCTTCACTTCCAACAGGAAGGTGGCGCTGCGCGTTTCACCCGGCTTGAGCGGCCCGATCTTGGTGCGGCCTTTCCTGATGTTGATCTTGTCCTCGGACAGGTTGCGCAACGCCGCATAGGCGTCCCATGCCTGGCCCGCGCCGATGTTCTTCACGTCGACGACGATCTCCGCCGTCTCGCCCTTGTGCAAGAGGCCGTCGCCGCCCTCCTTGCCCACCACCTGCCACGTCCAGGCGAAGGCGGGGCGCGCCAGCTCGGCGATGTCGCTCTCGGCGCGCGCGTCGTCGAGGGGATCGCCCAGGTCGTCCTCCCACTTGACGGTCACGTCGTCGCGGCGCGACGGCATGTAGCGCGGGACCTTGATCGGCACCGTCCAGGTGCGCTTCTCACCCGGCTGCAGCGCGCCGAAGACGAACTCGCGCCGGTCGAGGACGTTGTTCTCGCTCTTGGTCCAGGCGCGCAGCCGATTGATGGGCGTGGCGCCGGTGTTGTGCGCCGTGACGGCCATCTCCATGGTGCTGCCGGCCGAGGTGCGCGGCACGCGGATCTCGGCCTGCACGCGCGCCTGTCCCTTCTGCGCGCCGGCCGCCGGCGGGGCCCAGTTCACACCCATCGCCTCGAGCATCCGCCGGACCTTCTCCTGCTCGGCCGCGCGGCGCTGCTCGACGAAGGGCTTGGCCTGCTGGAGCTGCTGGCGCCGATCGACGGCGGTGGCGGTCTGGAGCAGGTCGCGGCAGAACTCGATCTGGTAATCGACCACCACCCCGTCCTCGTCCGACGGATCCTCGTCGTCGTCCTCGGGGGCCTGGCCCGCCTCGACCAGCTCGCGGTTCTTCTTCTCCTTGGCCGTCTCCTCCTTGACGAAACGGAGCGTCTCGGACGGCTTCTGCGTGACGCGCTCGCGGCCCGCCTTGGCCTGCTCCTCGTCGCGGGCGAAGCCGTTGAAGAAGTGCTTGTCGTAGTCCGCCTCGCGGAAGGTCTTGGGCGGGGCGAAGAGATCGATGCGCTCCTTGAGCACCCGCGCCGGCACCAGCTCGATGTCGGGGGTGATGCCCACCTCCTGGATCGACATGTCGCCCGGGGTCAGGTACTGCGCGATGGTGAGCTTGAGCGCGCTCTCGTCGCCCGACTCGCGGTCCTTGAAATCGTAGAGGACCTGCACGCTGCCCTTCCCGAAACTTTGACGTCCAACGATGACGGCGCGGTTCAGGTTCTTGAGCGCGCCCGCGACGATCTCGCTGGCGCTGGCCGACTCGCTGGAGATGAGCACCGCCATGGGGAACTCGCGCTCCCCGCCGTCGTTGCGGGCCAGCTTGGGCTCGCGCAGCGTGCCGTTCACGCCCACGGTGGTGACGATGGTCCCCTCTTCGACGAAGGCGTCGCTCACCTGGATGGCCTGCTCGAGCAGCCCGCCGGGATTGCCGCGCACGTCGAGGATGAGGCCGCGCAAGGAGCCGCCGTTCTGCGCCTTCATCGTCTTGATGGCGGCCATCATGTCGCGCGTGGTGGTGCCCGAGAATCCCGAGAGCCGCACGTAGCCGATGCCGTTGTCGAGCAGCTTGGAGGTGACCGTCTCGTACGTCACCAGCGCGCGCGTCACGTCGAGCTTCCTCGATTCGGCGCCCTTGTGCGAGACGTAGATGGTCACTTTGGTGCCCGGCTTGCCGCGCATGCGATCGACGGCTTCTTGAAGGTCCATGCTGACCGTCGAGTCGTTGTCGATCTGCGTGATGACGTCGCCCTTCTTCACGCCGCCCTTGTAGGCGGGCGTGTTCCTGAGGACCTTCCGCACCGTGAGGCGGTCGTCGATCATCGAGATGACGAACCCCAGCCCGCCGAACTCGCCGCGGGTCTGGACCTTCATCTCCTTGTAGACGTCGGGCTTGAGCAGCCAGCTGTGCGGGTCCAGCGTAGAGAGCATGCCATTGATGGCGGCATACTCGATCTCGCGCTGGTCGTTCTGGGTGACGAGGTTGTCGCGCACGAAAGTGAAGACCTCGTGCATCTTGAGCGGGATCTGCCAGATGGAGTCGATCTCGTGGTAGTCGAATTCCTTGGTGGCGTTGCCCACCGTCACGCGCACGTGGCCCTCGGGGATCTTCGAGTCGGCGTGCGCGCAGCCGGCCGTTTGGGCGCGGTTCGTCTCCAACACCGGATTGCCGGGAGTGTTGGGATTGCCCTGCACCAGCGCGGTGGTGCCGGGCTCCTTGTTGGCCGGCTTGTCGTCGCAGGGCGGCCCGCCCACCTCGACCATCACCTCCGCCACCTGGCGCTCGACCGCTTCGAGCGAGGCGGTGAACATCTCCTTGGGGTTGATGCGGCTGGGGTCGACGTAGTTGTCCTTGATCTGGACGATGGTGCGACGGAAGACGTCGAGGCTCGCCAGATCGTAGTTCTTGTCTTTTTGCGGCTCGACGGCAGCGTGGGCCCGGTCCCCCGGCAAGGCGACGAGCGAGATGAGGAGCGCGGCGGGGAGGAGCAGAGCGAGGCGGGCGGGCTTTCGCATGGGCGGTGGCTCTTTCGGCAGGCGGCGGAACGTCCTAAAAAAGAGGATAGCCAGGAGACCAACGCCCAACAAGGAACGAAGGTCCGGAAGACTCTGATCCTTTAAACCGCGCTCCGCTTCGGTGCATGCCGATCAACGTTTCAGAACGGCGTAACCCTTGCCGGAAAGGGCGGCGACCAGGGCCTCGACGTGCTCCGGACCCCTCGTCTCCAAGGTGAGCTCGATCTCGGTGTCGCCGATGGGCCCCGAGAGGAACTCCCGAATGTGGTGTACTTCCAGTACGTTAGCTCGCTCGGCCGCTACCGCCGTCAGGACGCCGGCCAGCATCCCCGGGCGGTCGGGCACGCGCACCGAGAGCAGGGCGCGCCGGCCCTCCTTCACCAGGCCGCGCTCGATGATGCGGGCGAGGATGTTCACGTCGATGTTCCCGCCCGAAATGACGCACACCACCTTGGTGGCGCGGGTGAGGTTGGAAATCCTCTTCTGCAAGAGCGCCGCGGCGGGGACGGCCCCCGCCCCTTCCGCCACGGTCTTCTCGCGCTCGATGAGCAGGAGGATGGCGTTGGCGACCTCCTCGTCGTCGACGGCGACGATCTCGTCGACGTGCCGCTGGAAGAGCGGCAGCGTGCGCTCGCCACAGCGCTTGACGGCGATGCCGTCGGCCAGCGTGGTGGCGGCGGGAAGCATGACCGGCGCGCCCGCGTCGAGCGCGGCGCGCATCTTCTGCAGGCGGGCCGCCTCCACGCCGACGACGCGCACCGCCGGTTTGAGCGTTTTGAGCGCTACCGCCATGCCGCCCAGCCAACCGCCCCCGCCGACGGCGGCCACCACCACGTCGACGTCGGGGACCTGCTCGAGAATCTCCAGCCCCGCCGTGCCCTGCCCGGCGATTATGGCGTCGTCGTCGAAGGCGTGGATGAAGACGTATCCCTTCTCCCCTTCGAGGCGGCGCGCCTCCGCGAACGCGTCCTCGATGGCGCTGCCTTTGAGCAGCACCTGCGCGCCGAATTTCTTCGTCGCCTGGACCTTGATGAGCGCGGTGGTCTCGGGCATGACGATGGTCGCTTTCACGCCCAGCCGCGCGGCGTTGTACGCGACTCCCTGCGCGTGGTTGCCTGCGCTGGCCGCCACCACGCCTCGGGCGCGCTCCTCGGGGGTGAGCAGGGCCAGCTTGTTGGCCGCGCCGCGCTCCTTGAACGAGCCGGTCCGCTGCAGATTCTCCAGCTTGAAGTAGATCTGCGCGCCGCACAGCTCGGTGAAGGCCTCCGACAGCCGGCAGGGAGTGACGGCGACGTTGCCGCGGATGCGTTCGCGTGCGGCAACGATGTCCTCCAGCTTGACCATGGGGGCGGCCAACACTCGCGCCGGGAAGAACACGGGTCAAGTTGCGAATACATGGTGCGCGGCCCGGGTTGTCGGAAAGAGTCACACTGTTCAGCTTCACCGGTTGGGGGTGCGGATGGCGGGCATGAGCAACGGCAAGTCAAGCGAGCGGCTGGCGCTGGTCGACGAGACGCAAGCCGACCGCCCCACCATCGAAGCGTACGAGCTGATCACGCGCAAGCTGCGCATCGGCCGTGTGCCGGTCTTGTTCCGCGCGCTGGCGGCCGAAAAGGCGCTCCTGCCCTGCTGGCAAGCGCTCCGCCCCGCGGTGCGGCTGCGGGCCTTCGAGGAGGCGGCCGACGACCTGCGCGCCAAGGCGGCGCTGGCGGCCGTCGAGCTCGGCTGTCCTCTGATCGAGACGCAACTCGAGTGGGCCGGCTACGACCTCGACGAGATCGACGAGATCCGCGGGCAGGTCGACGTTTTTCACTACCTCGATCCCAAGGTGCTCATGGCGGTGGCCATCCTCGGCCAGGCGCTGGGCGGCGGAGGGGGCGGCGCCAGCCGCGGCGCCCGCGCCGAGCAGCGCGTTCCGCGCGGCGTACCGCCGGA